>BFBZ01000322.1_pt1 | contig 52451 bp, 56 predicted proteins | sample 1888401 | NCBI WGS metagenome assembly BFBZ01 (sample SAMD00112614, study PRJDB3348) | symbiont metagenome | host: Chara braunii
TCCGCGTGATGACGGGCGAAGGTCCGCAGGTCAAAACCACCGACGATATTTTCAAGGGCAAGAAGGTCGCCCTGTTCGCCGTTCCGGGTGCTTACACCGGCACCTGCCACAAGATGCACATGCCGAGCATTTTCCTCAACGCCTATGCGATCAAGGGCAAGGGCGTGGACACTGTCGCCATCGTGTCCGTCAACGACGTGTTCGTGATGAACGCATGGAAGCGCGACACCGACCAGCGCGATGAGGGCATTTTCCTCGCGGACGGCAACGCGGAATTCACCAAGGCCATCGGCATGGACTTCGACGGTTCGGGTAACGGCCTCGGCACGCGCTCGAAGCGTTATTCGATGCTGGTCGAGGATGGCGTGGTGAAGAAGTTCAATCTCGAAGCCAATCCGGGCAAGGTCGAGGTTTCGGGCGGCGACACGCTGCTCGGTCAGCTTTAAGAACGTGACCTCATCCTGAGGAGGCGCTTTGCGCCGTCTCGAAGGATGAGGCGTCACTCTCCAGTGCCTCATGGTTCGAGACGCGGCTGCGCCGCTCCTCACCATGAGGCATTCATCTATTCGCCGCCAGTCCGTCGCGCGCGAGCTGATCGGCACGCTCGTTTTCCGCGTGACCGGCGTGACCCTTGATCCAGTGCCAATGCACTTCGTGCGGCTTGAGCGCCTCATCGAGACGCAGCCATAGATCGGCGTTTTTCACCGGCTCCTTGCTCGCCGTGCGCCAGCCGTTTCGCTTCCAATTGTTGATCCAGGTCGTAATCCCCTGACGCACATATTGGCTGTCGGTCGTCAAATCGACCAGCGCAGGCTTTTTCAAAGCCTCCAGCGCCGAAATCGCCGCCATCAATTCCATGCGGTTGTTGGTGGTCGGATTTTCGCCGCCCTTCAATTCCTTCTCGACATCGCCGAAGCGCAGGATTGCGCCCCAGCCGCCCGGACCCGGATTTCCCGAGCACGCGCCATCCGTAAAAATCTCGACCTTGGGCCGATCGCTCACGCGGCGAACCCCGACTGATCGAGGCCGTAGTCGCCGATGCTTATCACACCCTGATGAAATCGTAGTTTGCGGACATATTCGAGCGGGTCTTTCGGCTTCACCAGCGCGCCGGGCGGAACGTTGAGCCAGTCGACCAGCCGCGTCAGCAGAAAGCGCATCGACGCGCCGCGCGCTAGCAGCGGAAACGCCGCCTGCTCTTCGGCGGATAATTTGCGTTCACGCGAATAGGCGTTGAGCAACGCGCGCGCCTTGGTGACGTTGAAGGAATGATCGATCTCGAAACACCACGCATTCATCGTGATCGCGACATCGTAAGCGAGCATGTCGTTGCAGGCGAAATAGAAGTCGATCAGGCCCGACAATTTGTCGCCGAGAAATAAAACATTATCCGGAAACGCATCCGCATGAATGACGCCCTGCGGCAGCGATTTCGGCCAGTGTCTTTCAAGATGATCGAGTTCTGCGCTTAAAAGATCGCGCAATCCCGGCTGCACGCTGTCGGCGCGATCTTTCGCCTGATCGAACAGCGGACGCCATCCCGAAACCGACAGCGCATTCGCGCGCGTCATTTTGAAATCCGCGTCCGCAAGATGCATTTTCGCAAGCACCTGTCCGACCGCCGCGCACTGGGTGGCGTTGGGACGGCGGGGCCACACGCCTTCGAGAAAATCGATGATGGCGGCGGGGCGGCCTGCGAGCGTGCCGAGCGCGTTGCCGGATTTATCTGCGACCGGCTGGGGGCACTTGATGCCGTGCTTGGCCAGGTGCGTCATCAGACCAAGAAAGAACGGCAGATCTTTGGCCGCGACGCGCTTCTCGTACAGCGTCAGGAAAAAATAGCCTTTGGAGGTGTGCAGCAGATAATTGGAATTCTCCACGCCTTCCGCGATGCCTTTATACGACAGCAAATCGCCGATCGCGTAGCGGGAGAGAAATTCCGAAAGGTCTTCGGCGGTGACGTCGGTGTAAACCGCCATGTGACTGCTTACTCGGCCGCGTCGTTCCGCAGCGGGCGCGGCAGCGGGAAGAATTCATTTTCCATCGCGGCCGAGACGGTTTCGACGTTGAGCTTATAATGCTGCGCGAACGCGTCCATGATTTCCTCGACGATCACTTCCGGCGCGGATGCGCCTGCCGTAATCCCAAGCGTCTTGATGTCCTTGAACTTCGACCAATCGATTTCGGAGGCGCGCTGCACCAGCACCGAGACCTTGCAGCCCTCGCGCTCGGCGACTTCGCGCAGGCGCTGGGAGTTCGACGAGTTCGGCGAGCCGACCACGACCATCGCTTCGACCTGCGGCGCGACCTTCTTCACCGCCAGCTGACGGTTGGTGGTGGCGTAGCAGATGTCTTCCTTGTGCGGACCGTCGATGTCGGGGAAACGTTCCTTCAAGACCGCGACGATTTCCTTGGTGTCGTCGATCGACAGCGTGGTCTGCGTCACGAAAGCGAGCTTGGATGCATTCTTCGGCTGGAAGGTGCGGGCCGCTTCCATCGTCTCGATCAGAACGACTGCGCCCTTCGGCAACTGGCCGAGCGTGCCGACGACTTCGGGATGGCCGGCATGGCCGATCAGGATGATCTCGCGGCCGCGCTTGAAATGGATCGCCGCCTCGCGGTGCACCTTCGTCACCAGCGGGCAGGTCGCGTCCAGCGTGAAGAAATTGCGCTTGTCGGCCTCGTTTGGGATCGCCTTCGGCACGCCATGCGCGGAAAACACCACCGGCGCATCGGTCTGCGGAATTTCATGCAATTCGGCGACGAAAATCGCACCCTTGGCCTTCAGGCTTTCGACCACATAGCGGTTATGCACGATCTCGTGACGCACATAGACCGGGGCGCCGTAAATCTTCAGCGCCCGTTCCACCGTGTCGATGGCCCGCACCACGCCGGCGCAGAAGCCGCGCGGGGAACAAAGCACGACGGAGAGTTCAGGTTTTTGGGCGTCTGGGGTCATTTTTGAGCCGGAATCGAGCGTTTTAAGGGGCTTATCACTGGAATCTACGAGGGACTTGGGGCCGCGCTCCCCTGTCTGTCAAGGGCGATCCGAACCATTGCACGGCCTGCCCTCGCCAGACTATATAGGTGCGAATTCCCGTCATCACCGATGACCACCCAGCTTTACCCCCAAAAAATCCGGTGGGCGAAGCGTAAAGGAGATTTGCCATGAGCAACGCACCGCTGATGCCGAAGGCGACTGCCGTGTGGCTGGTCGATAACACCGCGCTGACCTTCGATCAGGTCGCCGAATTCACCAAAATGCACCCGCTGGAAGTGCGCGCCATTGCCGACGGCGACGCCGCCCAGGGCATCAAGGGCATGGACCCGATTTCGACCGGGCAATTGACCCGCGAGGAGATCGAAAGGGGTGAAGCCGACCCGGATTATCGCCTCAAACTCGGCGAATCCAAGGTCGTGCTGCCGGAAGCCAAGAAGAAAAAGGGTCCGCGCTACACGCCGGTGTCGCGCCGTCACGAGCGGCCGAGCGCGATCCTCTGGCTGGTGCGAAACCATCCCGAACTGAAAGACAGCCAGATCATGCGTCTGGTCGGCACCACCAAGACCACGATCGCCAGCGTCCGCGACCGCACCCACTGGAACGCCGGCACGCTGACGCCGATGGATCCCGTCACGCTCGGACTTTGCTCGCAGATCGAACTCGACTTCGAGGTTCAGCGCGCGGCCAAGGAAAAGCCGGCCAAACAGGAATATGGCGGTGCGACGCTGCTGCCTGCCTCGGAAACCACCCGCAAGCCCGAGCCGGAAACCGCAGCGCCTTCCGAAAAGCAGCGCGACGACATGGATGTCGACGCGGTGTTCGCCAAACTCAAGACCATCGGCGGCAAGAAGCCCGAGGACGAGTAGGCTTAACAGCCTGACCTCATGGTGAGGAGCGCGCCAGCCTGCGCGCGTCTCGAACCATGAGGTAATCTCCTCTCATCCTTCGAGACGCGCGAAGATCGCGCTCCTCAGGATGAGGCCTGACGGCAGAAAGCGGCAGCCTGCGCGCTTAACTCTGCCCAAAAATAGCCGTCGCAACCGCTGGTATTCGCGTAAGCATGCGTTATGATTTTATCATGACCACAAGCGCATCAATCTATCGGGTCAAGACTGCCATCGCCGCCCTTCTGGCCATCGCGATGAGCGATGTTGTCGCGCTGGCCGACAAGCTGGTCGATCCGTCGGCCGTTCCGCCGGAATTCCGCGAGGCCGCCGAAAAGCGCCGCGCCGAGCAGATCAAGATCATCAACTGCAACAACGCGGCGAAATTCGCGAATGTCCCGCCTCGCGAGTCGCTCAAGTTCATGCAGGATTGCATCGACAAGCCGGACGCGCCGTCCGACATTTCCTCATCCACGAAAAAATAAATTCGCACGAAAAAATAATCCCGCGGCGCGTTTCAGCGTCCGGGTTTTGCGCCGCCCCTCACCGCAACAACGGTGGAGCGCGGGAAGGCGCCAGGATGTTTGCGAGACATCCTTGAGGCTTGCCTTGCGATCGGCTCGCCTCGCGCGGTTTGCGAACGAGGTTGCGACGCCCGCTTGCGAACCGTGCGCGCCCGTTGACGACAGGCGCTGCGCCTCCCGGCGCTCCACCGTTGTCTTTCAGGCCTCATCTCGATGGTGATCGGCCATTGAGACGATTGATAGGAATATAGTCCGTTGATGGGGAATGTCAAGGGAGAAGCCTACTTCCCCTTCCCGCTTTGCTTCGCGGCCTTGCGCGCATCTGCAATCGCGAGCTTGAACTGCTCGGCGGTCAGTCCGCCCGGCACGCGAAATGTACCGACGATAAAGGCCGGCGTGCCGTTAAAGCCGAGACCTTCGGCCTGCTCGTTGTTGCGCTTGAGCAGCGCGTCGATGGAGGCCTTGTTGGCCTCAAGATCGGCTTTCGCTTTCACGACATCGACGCCGGCTTTCGCCAGCGTGTCATCGATGATGCTTTCGGTGAGCCGCCCGACACGCGCGATCAGCGCGCGATGCGCGGCCTCGTATTTGTTCTGATATTTCGAGGCCAGCACCATTTTCGCCGCATAGGGCGACGGATCGCCGAGGATCGGCCAGTCCTTCAGCACGAGACGTATCTTGCCGTCTTCCTTCACCACCTGTTCGATGACCGGCTCGATCTTCTTGCAGTACGGACACTGATAGTCCGAATACTCGACGATGGTGATGTCGCCGTCCGGATTGCCGCGCACCGGAATATCCGCATCGCGCAGAATTCTGTCGCGCGACAGCGGATTGGGGGCTGCGTCCTGGGCGCTGGCGGGAAGCGCCGATGCAAGCGACAGAATCGTCAGCGCCATCGAAGCGCCGCGTAAAAATTTCAAATCAAAAAACATCGATTGCCTTTCAGGCCGAAACCGGACATGGACGCCGGCATTCACGCCTTCTTCAAGAATTCCGTTCGCAGGACCAGCCCCTTGATCTTGTCGGTGCGGCCTTCGATCTCGCTGTCATTGTCGGTGAGGCGGATATTCTTCACCACCGTGCCGCGCTTCAGGCCGGTCGGCGAGCCTTTCACTTTCAGGTCCTTGATGACAGTCACGCTATCGCCGTCCTTCAACTCGGTGCCGTTTGAATCCCTGACTGTCATAACTGTCCCTGTCTCGGCGCAATTGCGCGCATCAATAAAAATCTATCTTCCGTTCAACATGTCTTCGGCGAGATTTTTGTGCGCCCGCTCCATGCGGTTCTCGCGGGAGACCGCGACATCGCGATCCTTGAGACACGCGGCATATTCCTTCGAGCCCTGTGTGAAGCCCTGACTGCGGCAATAGGCGTCGTCATCGACGACGGCCCTCGGCGGCGAACGCTCGAACTGCGCGCAGGCCGACAGCAACGCGGCTGCAACCAGAGCGGGGACAATCCTCGTAAGCGAACGAAACATGCAAATCCACTGTGCAGATACGGCGCGAAGGACGCGGTGTTATTCGAGTTCGATCGAGCCGTCGATCACATAAGAGAGATCGGCGCCTGCGACGGTGAGCGTCACTTTCGCGGGCAGCTTTTCGTTGCCCTTGAGCTTGCCGCTTTCGATGGCCTCGCGAACCGCTTTTTCAATCTCGCGCTGGCTGGTGACGCCGACGGTTTTCAGAAACCGGCGCAGGCTGCCGTTGAAATTGTCTTCGTTCATCGCTGTCTCCTTAACAAGCAAATCTCGCCGCCAAATGCGGCTTATGCGCGGCCCTTGACCGCCGTCTTGATCTCCTCCAGCACCATCGGATCCTCGATGGTCGCCGGCATGGTCCACGGCTCATTGTCGACGATCTTCTTGATGGTGCCGCGCAGGATTTTGCCCGAGCGGGTTTTCGGCAGCCGCGCCACCGTGATCGCGAGCTTGAACGCCGCGACGGGACCGATTTTTTCGCGCACCAGAGCGACGATCTCCTTCTCGACCTCGGCGGCAGGTTTTGTCACGCCCGCCTTCAGCACGACGAAGCCGCACGGCACCTCGCCCTTGACGTTGTCCTTGACGCCGAGCACCGCGCATTCGGCGACATCGGGATGCGACGCCAGCACTTCCTCCATGCCGCCGGTCGAGAGCCGATGGCCCGCGACGTTGATGATGTCGTCGGTGCGGCCCATCACGAACACATAGCCGTCAGTGTCGATGTAACCGGCGTCGGAGGTTTTGTAGTAGCCGGGAAATTCGTTGAAATAGGCTTCGCGGCAACGCTCGTCCTGCTGCCACAGCGTCGGCAGACAGCCCGGCGGCAGCGGCAGCCTGATGACGATGGAGCCCATGGCGCCTGCTTTCACCGGCTTTGCCGCTTCGTCGACGACCTGCACGTCGTAACCCGGCATCGCGACCGTCGGCGAGCCATGCTTCACCGGCAGCATGCCGACGCCGACCGGATTGCCCGCGATGCACCAGCCGGTCTCGGTCTGCCACCAGTGATCGATCACCGGCACTTTCAGCTGCTGCTCCGCCCACTCCACCGTCGGCGGGTCCGCGCGCTCGCCGGCGAGAAACAGCGTGCGGAACTTTGACAGATCGTATTTGCGGATGAACTTTCCGTCCGGGTCTTCTTTCTTGATCGCGCGGAATGCGGTGGGCGCGGTGAAGAACGCAGCCGCCTTGTGTTCGGAGATCACGCGCCAGAACGCGCCGGCATCCGGAGTGCCGATGGGTTTGCCTTCGTACATGACCGAGGTCGCGCCGTGCAGCAGCGGGCCGTAGATGATGTAGCTGTGACCGACGACCCAGCCGATGTCGGAGCCGCACCACCATGTTTCTCCCGGCTTCACGCCGTAGAGATTGAACATCGACCATTTCAGCGCGACAGCGTGTCCGCCATTGTCGCGCACCACGCCCTTGGGTTTGCCGGTCGTGCCCGACGTATAGAGAATGTAGAGCGGATCGGTCGCCTTCACCGGCACGCAATCGGCGGATTTTTTCGCCTTGATGGCGGCCTCGCGCAATTCGTTCCAGTCGTGATCGCGCCCTTTGGTGAGGTCGCAGGTCTGCTGCGGCCGCTGAAGGACGACGCACGCCTTCGGCTTCGTGCTCGAGAGATTGATCGCTTCATCGAGCAGCGGCTTGTATTTCACGATGCGGCCGGGTTCGAGACCGCAGCTTGCGGAGAGAATGAGTTTCGGCTGCGCGTCCTCGATGCGCGTCGCAAGTTCTTTCGCCGCGAAGCCGCCGAACACCACCGAATGCACCGCACCGATCCGCGCGCACGCCAGCATGGCGATCATCGCCTGCGGCACCATCGGCATATAGAGAATGACGCGGTCGCCTTTCGTCACGCCGAGATTCTGCATGACGGCGGCGAAGGTTTTCACCTCGTCCAGCAATTTAGCATAGGTGAATTTCGTGATCGTGTTGGTCAGCGGCGAATCGTGAATCAGCGCGAGCTGATTGCCGCGCGTGGCGATGTGACGATCCAGCGCGTTGTAGCAGGTGTTGAGCACGCCATCGGGAAACCAGCGCCCGTATAGCCCCATCGATTTGTCGAATATTTTCTTCGGCGCTTCGATCCAGTCGATGTCGCGCGCCGCCTCGCTCCAGAAACCTTCCCGGTCGCGCAGCGAGCGCGCGTGAATTTCGGCATAGCGGCTTTTGGCGTCGGTCATGGTGTTTCTCCCGCCGCCATTGTAGCGGCGAATATCGCGATTGTCGCAACCGCTATTTCTGAGCGGGCGGCTTCAGCGGCATTTTGGCACCCTGCAATTCGATCTCGTGAAACAGGGTCTTGCGGTTGGCGCGGGCAATCTCGAAATCCGGCTTGAAGCGCAACGCCGCATCGAGATCGGCCAGCGCCTTGCGCCGGTCGCCCTTGGCGCGCCATGCCATCGCGCGGCCGTTCAGCGCATCGACGAAGGACGGATCGACGGTCAGTGCCGCGTCGAAATCCGCAATCGCGCGGTCGTTGTCGCCCTTCACGGCGAAGTCGCTGCCGCGCGCGGCGAGTTCTTTGGCGCTCAACGGTTTCGGCGGCGGCGCGGCTGTGCCGGATTTATCGTCCGCCATCCGGAATGCAGCCGGCCCGCTTGTCTCGGCCGCGCAGACAAGCGAGACCAGCGCCGTCAGGACCAGCGCGCCGATCGTCACGCGTGCGGCATTTGTGCTCAAGGATCGATTCCGTTCAGTGCCATGATGAAGCGTGCCGCGTCATATCGCGCCACGCATACAAGAATCTCCGCCATTGCGCGCGGAAAATATCGGACCCGCCGCATCGGTAGCTGCGCTGCAATATATAGCCGAATGTCGGGGCATTCTTTACTTGGCAAAGCTGCCTAATTCGCGCACAGATCGTTTCACATAAAAGTTCCGCCGGGAAACGTCAGGAGAAATTTCATGTCCACGCGCTCCGTGAAATCGTCGTCGTCCATCGTGCGCTCCACGCGCCGTTCCGTTCTGATCGGCGGAGCTGCCGCGCTCGGTTCGATGCCGTTCATCTCGCGCGGATCGTTCGCCGACACATGGCCGTCGCGTCCGGTGAAATTCGTTGTGCCGTTCGCACCGGGCGGCACCACCGACATTCTCGGACGTCTGGTCGCGGCGAAACTGTCGGAAGAGTACGGCCAGCAGTTCATCGTCGAGAACAAGCCGGGCGCGGGCGGCAATATCGCCGCCGACTTCGTCGCGAAATCCGATCCGGACGGTTACACGTTTATCGTCGGCACGCCGGGCACGCATGCGATCAACAAATATGTGCAGAAGAACATGCCCTACGATCCGCTGGTCGATATTCAACCCGTGACGATCATCGCGCGCGTGCCGAACCTGATGTCGGTCAATCCAGATGTGCCCGCAAAGACCGTGCAGGAATTCATTGCGCTGGCGAAATCGAAGCCGGGCCAGATTTTCTACGGCACGCCGGGCCTCGGCTCTACCGCGCATCTCGCAACAGAACTGCTCAAATCGATGACCGGCATCGACATCGTGCACGTCCCGTATAAAGGCAGCGCGCCGGCCGTCACCGATCTCGTCGCGGGCCGTATTCAGGTGATGATCGACAATCTTCCCGCCGTGCTTTCCTTCGCCGAAGCCAAGAGTGTGCGTGCCATCGCCATCAGCACCAACACGCGCTGGCCGCTGCTGCCGGAAATTCCGACCATCGCCGAATCCGGCGTGCCGGGCTACGACGCCGCAGCGTGGTTCACGGTCGCGGCGCCCGCCAAGGTCTCAAAAGATATTGTGATGAAACTCAACGCCAGCGTCATCAAGTTCATCAAGTCGCCGGACGGCGTCGAGCGAATCCGCAAGCTCGGCGGCGAGCCGATCGGCGGCACGCCGGAAGAGATGCAGAAATTCGTCATCGCCGAAACCGAGAAGTGGGGCAAGGTCGCGCAATTCGCGAAAATTCAGCCCGAGTAACGCCACGTTTGCGCGGCATGGCTGGAACGATTGATCTGACATGCGATTGTTGCAGCCATGCCCGCGATTGATAAGCAAATAACGACTTCGACCCGGCGCTGGACGGTTCTGGCATCCGCCTTCGGCGTCGTTCTGCTCGGCACGGTTGCCGCTGCCGCGTTTTTGCTGTCGTATAAAATTCTGCCGCCGCCGGGAATTGCGCCGGTCATCGCGGACGAGGAAAATTCGACCTATGCCAGCACGCCCTGCATCATGGCCAATACGCTGGATCGCGAGCTCATCAACAACCGCAACGAAGTCAGCGACCCGGACAAAACGCTGGAACTGAAGCCCTACGCCAACGAGAAGACGATTGCAGACGTGACTTCCGATCCGCGCTGGAAGCGCGACACCGCCTGCAATTACGCTTTCGGCTTCGATCAGATCGTCACACGCTGGATGCGGTTGACCGGCTATCGTTCGCGCTGGGCGGACGACGGACACTGGCGCTGGTAAAGCTGTGCGAATTGGTAGACGCTAGACCCGCCGGATTCTCCCGCTCCGTGAGATACGCTTGAGCACGCTGCAAGACCAATCGCGCCCGAAACGCTCGCTGTTTTCCGCCGACGGCGTTGCTGCGCCTTTGCGCCACGGCGTCTTTCGCCGCATCTGGCTCGCGAGCCTGCTCTCGAATCTGGGCCTGATGATAAACGGCGTCGGCGCGGCCTGGGCGATGACGCAGATGACATCGTCCGCCGACATGGTCGCGCTGGTGCAGACGGCCTTGATGCTGCCGATCATGCTGCTGTCGCTGGCCGCGGGCGCGATTGCCGACATGTACGACCGGCGCATCGTCGGTCTCGCCGCGTTGTCGCTCGGCCTGATCGGCGCGGTGACGCTGGCGGTGCTCGCGTTCCTTCATCTCATCACGCCGCACAGTCTGCTGTTTTTCTGCTTCATGGTCGGCAGCGGCATGGCGCTGTTCGGTCCCGCCTGGCAGGCCTCGGTCAGCGAACAGGTGCCGGCGGAGACATTGCCCGCCGCCGTTGCGCTCAACGGCATCAGCTACAACATCGCGCGCAGCTTCGGGCCTGCGCTCGGCGGCATCATCGTGGCTGCCGCCGGCGCGGAAGCCGCCTTCATCTGCAACGTGTCGCTCTACATCCCCTTGCTTGTCGTACTTTATCTCTGGCAACGCACGCTGGAGCCCTCGCGCCTGCCGCCCGAACGATTGCGCCGCGCCGTCGTCTCCGGCGTGCGCTACATCGCTCACTCGCCCAGCATCCGCATTGTGCTGTCGCGCACGCTCGTCACCGGCATTGCGGGTGGCTCGGTGCTTGCGCTGCTGCCGCTGGTCGCGCGCGATCTGCTCGGCGGCACAGCACAGACTTACGGCGTGATGCTCGGATGTTTCGGAATGGGCGGCGTACTCGGCGCGCTGAATATCTCGGTCGTGCGCGATCGCTGGAGCAGCGAAGTCGCGATCCGCGGCTGTGCGCTGACGATGGGTGCGGCGATCGTCGCGCTCGCGATCAGCCGCTCGCCGTGGCTGACGGGCGCCGCGCTGATCGTCGCCGGAACCTCGTGGATGGTGTCCGTGACGCTGTTCAACATCGGCGTGCAGCTTGCGACGCCGCGCTGGGTCGCGGGCCGCGCGCTTGCCGCCTATCAGGCGGCAATTGCCGGCGGTGTCGCGGTCGGAAGCTGGCTGTGGGGACACGTCGCCAATGTCACCGGCGTCGAAGGCTCGCTGATTATCGCAGGCGTCACGATGCTGGCGTCTCCGCTGCTGGCGATCTGGCTGCGGATGCCGAGCACCGACGGCGTCAATACCGATGCGACCGATCCGCTCGCCGAGCCTGAAGTGAATCTCGCGATCACTTCGCGCAGCGGGCCGATTGTGGTCGAGGTCGAATATCGCGTAGCGCAGGATCGCGCGCGCGAATTCCACGACGTGATGCAGAGGGTACAGGCAACGCGCAAGCGCAACGGCGCTTATGGCTGGTCTATCTCGCGCGATCTTGCCGATCCTGAGCTATGGACCGAGCGTTATCACTGTCCGACTTGGCTCGATTATCTGCGTCAGCGCAACCGCGCGACGCAATCCGAACGCGAACTGCATCAGCACGCCATCGGTTTTCATCTCGGTCCTGAGCCGATCCGGATTCGCCGCATGCTGGAGCGGCCGGTCGGTTCGGTGCGCTGGAAGGACGACACGCCGGATCGCGGCGGCAACGATGTGATCTCGCTGCCGGGCCCGGCCAACAGCGGCGTGTGACGGATTACTTCGCGCGCGTTCTGCGGAGCGCGCCGTGCTCGAACCAGCTGTTGGCGCGATCGAACATGCGCCAGTGGGTTCGCTCGGCTTCGGCGAATTTTTCCGCCGACAGATAGGGACGCAGCGAGGCGATAGCGCGCTCCCATTCGGCGCGGACGGGCCGTGGCGTGTCGGACATGTCGAACAGCCGGTTGTTGTTGTTCATTGGCGTTGCGCTTTTTCTTGTTTTTGGCGTCCGCATTTGTGCGACGGATTTATTTCAGACCATCCGGCAGCCGCATGCGAGTGAAATCCACAGCCTGTGGATAACTCCCGAAGCGGGTGCTGCGCCGTGTCGCAGAATTCGTGCGTCGTGTGAAGCGTCTCATAGCTGCTATGTTCGGACGCATTGAAATGGAACCGGTATATTCGCGCGAATTCATTTTCGCAGTGAGAAGACGACGATGACGGAATTTTCCGCGCTTATGGCGAGCATGGCGCAGCAGAACGACACATACAGCGTGACCGCGACCGAGGACTGGTTGCAGGGCCGCACGATCTACGGCGGGCTGGCCGGCGCGTTCTGCCTTGAAGCCGTCTCGCGGCAATTCGGCGAGTTGCCGCCGCTGCGTTCGGCGCAATTCTCGTTCGCCGGTCCGGCATCCGGCACCGTGACGATCAAGCCCACAGTTTTGCGAAAAGGAAAATCCACTGTATTCGCGGCCGCCGATCTTTCGGGCGATGCCGGTTTGGCGACGCGCGCAACGCTGTGTTACGGCGCTACGCGTCAATCGGAACTCGCACGCGACGACATCGCGCCGCTGAAAATCGACGACCCCGACAAATATCCGGTGTTCTTCCGTGAAATTCCAGGGCTGAATTTCGTCCAGCATTTCGACAGCCGTCTCGCCGCCGGAAATTTCCCGATGAGCCAGAAGCAGCCGACAATGACGCTGTGGCTGCGTCACCGCGACAAGGCCGCTCCGGTCTCGATGACATCGCTGGTTGCGCTGGCCGACGCGCCGCCGCCTGCCTCGATCGTGATCTTCAAGAAATTCGCGCCGATCAGCACCATGACATGGTCGATGGATATTCTCACCGACAGGCTTGAGACCGAGGACGGCTGGTGGATCGTCCGCACCACTGCTGAGACGGTGCGCGACGGCTATTCAAGCCAGGCGATGATCGTATGGAATTCGCAGCGCAAGCCGATGATGATCGCGCGGCAGAACGTCGCCGTGTTCGCATGATACGCGGACGCAAACCGCAACTGGTTTGCGTCCTCGTGCTTTGCCTATTGCTGCCGCTTGCCGCAACTCTTGTCCGCGCGCAGACGCCCGCGAAAAATTCCGCGACTGCGCAGCAGATGGCGGAGTATCGCAAGAAACTTCTGGAATACACCGCGATCCGCCGCGCCTTCGACGACGAGGCCGAAGCGTACTGGAATTCGATCACGGAAAAACGGAAAGCACGCAACGCCAAGCGCCGCAGCGGCGAAGCGGTCGTGCTGCCGGATTATGTGCTGACGCAACCGCCGGTCTATTCAGGCCCGCCGCGTCCTGCCGATCCATCCGGCGCGCCGCCGCCTCCCCCGCCGCCGCGCGAACCGATACCGGTGGTCGCGGATTTTCTTCAGAATGCGCTGACGCAGTTTCAGTTCGCGCCGCGCAAGCCTGCGAACGAGATCGACTACAAGCGCGCTTACGCAAAGATCGCATCCGCCTTCGGTCTGACCAAGGATCAAGCGGTGCGTGTTTACGGATTCGAATCCGGCGGCAACGGCAAATACGACGTGCAGGCCGGACTCGAAAGCGGCACGGGCGGGCGCGCAATCTCCACCGCGCTCGGCTACAACCAGCTTCTGACGACCAACACCATCGGGCTTCTCGCCGAACATGGCGGCATCGTCGTCAAGGCGCTGAGGGACAAGATCGCGCAAACCGCCGGCGCGGCGCGCAAGGACCTCGAACAGAAACTCGCGATCGTCCAGCACATGATCGCCTTCTCCAAGACCGTTCCGAACGAATGGAATGCGCATGAGCGGCTCGGCAAGACGGCGCAGGGCATCGGCGTTCACGCGCTCAATCTCGACATCGATGTCGGGCCGTATCTACAAACATTAAAGTTGATGGACTCCATCGACTTCGCGCGGCGCAAGGGCGTCACCGCGCAGTTGAGCGCGGCCGAACTCGAAATGATGAATCTCACCGGCGACGGCAACGGCTTCGACATGGTGTCGATGCCGCAAGCGATGCGCCCGCAGGTGCCGACCTCGAATTTCTTCCAGCGCAAGGGTTACGAGCGCAATCCCGTCGCGATCCGCAACAACACGGTGTCGAAACTGATCGCGGCGACTGACGTGAAGATGGACAAGGAAGTTCAGTTGCAGGGCGCGAGGGATCTGGCGGCGGGGTTTTAGTTTTTGCGGATCAGGCCGCGCGAGAACGCGGGCGCCGGCGGCGGAAGCCTGTCGTCAGCCGGCTGTTCTGAGGGACTCGCCCTGGCCGATTTTAGATAACGCATCGCCGCGACGATGACGACGAATGTCGATACCCACGCGATGCGTGCGCCGTATCTGTCGTGCGGGCCGGACAGGATCGCGCAGACCGACGCATTCGTGAGCGTCGCAACGGCGACCGTTGCGGCCAGAAGCGCAAGTTCGTCGCGCCGCTTCTGAAAGAAATTCACGAAGCCCAGCAGCATCGTCGCCATCGACACCAGCGCGACCGGCACATGCAGGCGATTGATCGCGGAAAAATCCAGCAAACCGCGCTGCTGCCGCGCCGCGCGCATCGCCTTCAATTCCTCCTGAACGTAACCGCCCATGATGCCGTAGGTGTGTACGACGCGGTTGTTCACGCCTGTCCCTGTCGCCACCATCGTCAGTTGCTTCAATGTTGACTTCAGTGCGGCTTCGATCTGGCGGGCGGGATAGCCGCGAAGACTGTTCAGCACGATCTCGCGCATCTCGTCGTCCAGACCCTCGAAGCGGCCGAGATCCTGAAACGGCCCATCCTCCCAGAGAAACTGATCGCCCGTCTCCGGCAGTTCATTGCGATAGGGACACAGCTTCAGATGCGTGTCCGGGCAACGATCGTTGAGATATTGCGCGACGATGCCGTCCTGAAGCATGCGCGCGAACACGATTGCATATCCGCCGGGCGTCCACGCCATCTGACCCGACAGCGCGAAATTCGCGGCGACCAGCATGATCGCGCCGCATGCCATCGCCGCCAGGCCGCCGATCAGCCGCCGCGCAACGACGGCGCCACGCCGTAACATGCCGAGCACCGCCGCCGCAACGAGAACGGCAAGCAGCACCGCCAGCGTCGCGCTATGGGTCGCGACTGAAAACGCGATCAGCACAAACAGCGCGATTCGTTCCCACTGCCTCAGATCGTCGGCGCGAAAAATGAAAAGATAAAGCGCGAGCACGCTCAAGCCGGCGAAAATATCGGTCAGCAGAATAGATGTCAGCCACGGCAGGCCGGTGAAAACCGAAAGCAGCACGACGAGTGCTGCGAGACGCAACGGACGCGCGAGACCGAACACGCGCAGAACCAGATAGACGATCCAGACCGTGAGCGCGGATTGCACCAAAACGTTCGGCCAGAAATGCAATCCTTCGCCGAGATGCAGAAAGATTCCGAAGACGGTCGAACGGCTGGGAACGAGATAGCCTTCATACCAGCGCGCGAGATAGCCGCCGGTGTCGTATTGCAGCAGCGGAAAACCGTTCCACAGCACGGGCGCGATCAGCGCCAACATCGCAACCGCAACCGCGCCGATCCACGCCAGGTCGGTACGGTTTGGCCTGTTCATGAACAAGTCCCGAAGCGAATCCGGAAGCGAAGCCGCGAACCATCTTCACTTGAGCGGCCGGTGCGCGGCAAGCCGATTTGCGACGATGCCCGACGGATTGGATTCGCCGGTGTCATCATGAACGGCGGAGGTGAAAGAAAATGAATGGTGCCCAGGGGCGGGATCGAACCACCGACACTGCGATTTTCAGTCGCATGCTCTACCAACTGAGCTACCTGGGCATCGCTCCCGATCAGAACCCGAAGGGCCGCGAGGGAGAGCGCCGGTTTATAGTGAGACGGGGCTAGCCTGTCCAGCCGCAGAGCCGGTTTTGGGCCGCCCGAATCCGTGCGCGGAACGCCGGTAAACGCTTAGAAATACGCCTTTCTTTTCAAAACGCATTCGGCTCAGGAGCCGTCGTTATCTTCCTCGTCGCTCTCGCGCGCGGGAATGGCGTAGGAGCCGGAGAGCCAGCGATTGAGATCGACATCCCGGCAGCGTTCCGAACAGAACGGATTGGACGCCTGCGTTGGCGGCTTGCCGCAGATCGGGCACGGCCTGCCGCGCGGCTTTGTCCTGTCAGCCGCCGCCGGCATTCAACCAGCCGTGACGATAGGGATAGCCTTCGCCGCCGAGCAGCGCGGCGGTCTCATATAAAGGCAGGCCGACGACGTTCGAGTAAGAGCCGACCATCTTGACGACGAACGATCCGGCGATGCCCTGCACCGCATAGCCGCCCGCCTTGCCGCGCCATTCGCCGGAGCCGATATAGCCGGAAATGTCGTCCTCGTTCAGGCGCTTGAAGCGCACCTTGGTTTCGACGAGGCGCTGGCGAAACGTCTCCTTCGGCGTGACGATGCAGATCGCGGTGTAGACGCGATGATTGCGGCCCGACAGCAGCCGCAGACATTGCGACGCTTCATCGACCAGTTCGGCCTTCGGCAGAATGCGGCGTCCCACCGCGACAACCGTATCGGCAGCGAGAATGAACGCGCCGCGCATCTCGTCGTCGAGCTGCACGCTTTTCAGCGCGGCGTCGGCCTTGGCGCGCGCCAGACGATTGGCGCAGGAGCGCGGCAGTTCGCCTCGTTTCGGCGTCTCATCGACATCGGCGGGGCGCAGCGCATCGGGTTCGATGCCGGCCTGATTGAGCAGGCTGAGACGGCGCGGCGAACCGGACGCGAGAACGAGTTTGGGACGGCCTAGCATGGAGGATTGTTTTCACGGGTGAGGCGATTTGCGCGGAAACTATCCGAACGCATTGGCGGCCACAACCGCGTTGCGGCGCCGATTTTACTCATTCGCCACGACAGGCGCGCCGAACCGCTCTCGGATTTTCTCGCGCAATCCATCCCTGACGCGGCGGTAGGCATCGAGCTGCAATTCGCGGCGGCCTTCGGTGCCGACGGGATCGGGCGTGGGCCAGTATTCCACTTCGGTGGCAAGCGTTGCCGTCATCTGCATGGCCTTGTGATGCGCTTCCGGCGACAGCGTCACGATCAGATCGAAGTTGAAGCCTTCCCAATCTTCGAGGTCTGCCACCGTCCACGGCTTGTGCTTGGAAATGTCGATGCCAGCCTCGTTCATCACGGCGACCGCGAACGGATCGAGTTCGGCTTTGCTCACGCCCGCCGACTGGATATAGAGCCCGCGCGGCACGAGTTGCTTGAGCAGGCTCGCCGCAATCGGCGAGCGCACGCTGTTCTGTCCGCACATGAAAAGGACGGCCTGCGGAGAGCGAACAGTCACGCGAAATTTCCTCCGCGCGTGATCTGATCCGAAAACCGGTATCCACTTTTTGCTGTCGCTGCCGTTCCGGTCGGGGTCATGCGCCGCCGCCCTCACCTTTCCAGTGCAGCACGGAAATCAGCGTGAACAGCCGCCGCGCCGTCTCGAAATCCACGCGCACCTTTCCGTCGAGCCGCTCCATCAGCGTGCGCGAGCCTTCGTCGTGGATGCCGCGACGGCCCATGTCGATGGCTTCGATCTTGTCCGGCGTCGCCGTGCGGATCGCCTGATAATAGCTGTCGCAGATCATGAAATAGTCTTTCACGATTCTGCGGAACGGCGTCAGCGACAGCAGATGCACGACGACCGGCGTGCCGTCCTGCTTCTTGATGTCGAACATCAGCCGGTTGCCGGTGATGCCGATATGCAGCGTGTACGGCCCGACGTGCCCGCCGTCCGGCGCGAACAGATTGGCCTCGATCAGATCGTAGATCGCAATCGCGCGCTCGTGCTCGATGTCCGGCCCCGAGCGGCCGATGGATTCCTCGTCGAGCGTCACCGCGACAACGCGGTTGTTCGCATCGTCTGGTGAAGCCGTACTCATGGCAGATTCAGCCGCAGCGCGACGCTGCGCGCATGCGCGTCGAGGCCCTCGGCCTTGCCAAGCGCAATCGCCGCCGGTCCCAGCGCGCGCAGCTGATCGGGGCCGCATTTGAGAATCGAGGTGCGCTTCATGAAATCGAGCACGCCGAGTCCCGACGAGAACCGCGCCGAACGCGCCGTCGGCAACACGTGATTGGAGCCGCCGACATAGTCGCCGATGGCTTCCGGCGTGTGACCGCCGAGGAAGATCGCGCCGGCGTTGACGATCTTCGCGCTGATGCTTTCGGGATCGGCGGTGATGATTTCGAGATGCTCGGCGGCGATGGCGTTCGCAAGTTCGACCGAAGCATCGAGCGACTTCACCAGAATGACCGCGCCGAAATCGTTCCAAGACGCGCGCGCGATTTTTCCACGCGGCAGCGTGGTCAGTTGTGTCTCCACCGCACGCTCGACATCTTTCGCAAGTGTCTCGTCATCGGTGATGAGAATCGACTGCGCGCTGACATCGTGCTCGGCCTGCGCCAGCAAATCGGCCGCGATCCAGTCCGCATTCGCGGTCTTGTCCGCGATCACCAGAACCTCCGACGGCCCCGCGATCATGTCGATACCGACTTTGCCGAACACGATACGCTTGGCGGCGGCGACATAAGCATTGCCGGGGCCGACGATTTTTGCGACCGGCTTGATCGTCGCCGTGCCGTAGGCAAGCGCCGCGACCGCCTGCGCGCCGCCGACGCGATAGATTTCCGACACGCCGCCGAGTTTCGCAGCGGCCAGCACCAGCGGATTCAATTTTCCGTCCGGCGACGGCACCACCATCACGACGCGCCCAACACCGGCGACCTTGGCCGGAATGGCGTTCATCAATACCGACGACGGATAGGCCGCCGTGCCGCCGGGGACATAAAGTCCGACGGCCTCGATGGCGCTCCAGCGCCAGCCGAGTTCGACGCCCTGCGCATCCGTGAAACGCTCGTCCTTCGGCATCTGCCGCTTGTGAAAGGTTTCGATGCGGTCGCGCGCGAATGTCAGCGCGTCGAGCGTGGCCCTGTCGCAGGATTTGACCGCGGCATCGATTTCGGAATCGGCGATCCGCAGACCGTCCGCCTTCACATCGAGCCGGTCGTATTTCTTCGTGGCTTCGATCAGCGCCGCATCGCCCCGCGTCTTCACGTCATCGACAATCGCGCGCGCGGACGCATCGACCTCAGCGGACACTTCCCGCTTCATCACGAGCAGTTCGCTGAATCGCTCCCTGAAGTCGGATTGGCGATAATCGAGGCGGATCGGCATTAACAAAGTCCCGGACGCGAATGGGCGCTCATTGGCGCGCAGCCAAATCGCAGTCAATCCTTAGCATTCCCGCAACCGGACTGCGAGACGCGGGTGCGGCGATGCAGGCTGTCAAACGCCCGATTTTGCGGGAAGATCGGAAGGCGCGGCCTCGCCCGTCAGATCGCCGGGGCCGAGATCGGCGAGTTCGCATTCGAGGCATTCGACATCGAGCCGCAGCACGCCGCCGTCGCTGAACAGCAGCAGCGCATTGCCGCCCGGCGATTCGCTGGCGTGAAACTCGATGCCGAGGAGCGTCTGCACAGTGCCGGGATCGGTATTGTCGATGTCGCGCGACTTGCACGAGAGCACACGGTCGAACCGCAGCGCGGACACCAGACGGCGCGTCGGCGTCTCATTGGTGACGGCTTCGTCCCAATCGAGCCGGCGCATGCCGACGACGAGCCGCTTTTCGCTTTGCCGCCAGATGATGTCGGAGGTGACGACGGTTGCGTCCTGAATATGCGCCGAGATCACCGCAAGGTCGTCCTCGTCGAGCGCGATCAGCTTGCGGTGGGACATCTGGTTAGCCGCTGATGCGCTCGATATTCGCGCCGCAGGCCGAAAGTTTTTCCTCGAGCCGCTCGAAACCGCGATCCAGATGATAGATGCGGTTGACCATTGTCTCGCCTTCGGCCGCGAGGCCCGCGATCACCAGCGACACCGACGCGCGCAGATCGGTCGCCATCACCGGCGCGCCTTTCAGATGCGAAATGCCGTCCACCACAGCCGTCTCGCCGTCGAGCGAAATCTTCGCGCCGAACCGCGCCAGCTCCTGCACATGCATGAAGCGATTCTCGAAAATCGTCTCGGTGATGCGCGAGGAGCCTTTCGCGCTCGCCATCAGCGCCATCAGCTGCGCCTGCAAATCCGTCGGGAAGCCGGGGAACGGCGCAGTCGCGACCGTTACCGGCTTGATGCCCGCGCCGTTGCGCTGGATGCGGATGCCTTCGTTGTTCGGAATCACCGTTGCGCCGGCCTCGACCAGAATATCGAGCGCAGACTGCAACAGTTCGGGCCGCGCGCCGGCCAATTGCACGTCGCCGCCGGTCATCGCCACCGCCATCGCGTAAGTGCCGGTCTCGATACGATCCGGCAGCACGGTATGACGCGCGCCGTGCAATTTGCTCACGCCGTCGATGACGATGCGCGGCGTGCCAGCGCCGGAAATTTTCGCACCCATTTTCTTCAGGCAATCGGCGACGTCAACGATCTCGGGTTCGCACGCGGCGTTGGTGATGATCGTCTTGCCCTTGGCGAGCGTTGCCGCCATCAGCGCGACATGCGTGCCGCTGACCGTGACCTTCGGAAAATCGATTTCCGCGCCGGTCAATCCGTTCGGTGCTTTCGCGATGACGTAACCGCCGTCGATCTGCAATTCAGCGCCGAGTTTCTCCAGCGCCATGATGAGCAGATCCACCGGTCGCGTGCCGATGGCGCAGCCACCGGGCAGCGATACTTTACATTCATGCATGCGCGCCAAGAGCGGCGCGATCACCCAGAAACTCGCGCGCATTTTGGAGACGAGTTCGTAAGGTGCGGTCGTGTCGATGATGTTCGCCGCCGAAATGTGCAGCGTCTGGCCCTGATACTCGCGGTCGCCGGGGCGCTTGCCCGCCGCCATGATGTCCACGCCGTGATTGCCGAGAATCCGCTGAAGTTGCGCGACATCCGCAAGGCGCGGCACATTGTCGAGGATCAGTGTCTCGTCTGTGAGCAATGCAGCGATCATCAGCGGGAGCGCAGCATTCTTCGCGCCCGAAATCGGGATCGTGCCATTGAGCTTGTTGCCGCCGACGATGCGAATGCGATCCATGCCAAACCTGCTGAGTTATAGAGAGATGTCTTAGCGCGTTTGTGCGGAGGTGAAAACCGCCGCCCGCCCCCGCAGCCGAACCGAAGGAAGGGTCTTTTCAGCCGATTGCGGCGAAATTGGCGGAACTCCGTCGGCCCCGCTTAACCATCAGACCCGGTTGATGTCCTCGACTTCAAGGATGGGCTTTGGGTAGCCGCGTCTCGCCACGCCGATCATCGCACGTCCGACCTGTTCGGTGGTGGTGACGGAATTAGGCGCGAGGTGCGCGGTGAGCGACATCAGCGGCGAGATCGCCGTATAGATGATGTCGATCCATCCGGTTTTCGACCGCACGCCGTACAGCGGCTGGATCAGTCCGGGGCGGAACATGAAGGCTGCCTTGAACGGCAGTTTGAGCAAATCGTTTTCTGTTCTGCCTTTCACGCGCGCCCACATCAGCGGGCCTTTCTCGGTGCTGTCGGTCGAGCGGCCGGTGACATAGACGAAAGTCATCTGCGGATTCAATCTCGCCAGCGTCGTCGCTGCGGCGAGTGTGAAGTCGTGCGTGATGAGCGTGTAGCGCGTCTCGTCCATGCCGATCGACGTGATGCCGAGACAGAAGAAGCAGGCGTCGTATCCGGTCAGTTCATTCTCGATCGGCGTGAAGTCGAGAAAGTCCTTGTGCATGATCTCGCGCAGCTTCGGATTGCTTTGTCCGACAGGCGTCCGCCCGACGGAGAGCACATCCGTCACGCCGGGATCGAGAAGGCATTCGCGAAGAACGCCTTGCCCGACCATGCCGGTTGCACCGAACAGAATGACTTTCATGATCGGTTGTCCGCCGGATCAAATCGAGGGACGAAATCGCTTCAATCCGAGCACGATCATCGCGACGAAGAACAGCAGCGTTAAGCCCTGCACGGCGAGAAACGGCGGCTCGTTCTGCTTCGGCGCCAGCGAGGCGAAAGCCGGAAATTTCACGAACAACTGGATGATGAGCACGAATACGTTGAACCACAGCGCCAGCAGCGCGGTGACGACATAGGTGGGGCGCCAGAAGCCGGAGAGCTTGCGGCCATAAAGAGCGATCACCGCAATCGCCAGGAGCGCAAGCGAAATGCCGCCCACGATATGCGACGGCATGATGCCCGGCACCGGAAACAGATAGCCGGATGCACTGGTGAGAATTGTCAGCCCGAGAAACCACGCCGTGACCGACGGCATCCGGTTCGAGGTGACAATTCCATACGTCACGACAAGCCCGAGACCGATCGCGACGAAACTGATGAGCGAATGAACGAGCGTGAAGAGAGCCAACGACATTCCCAAAACCATGATGCGCTCCTGTTGTCAGAAAACTATTTGTTCAAAAATTCGACGAGTTTCGGAATCACCTGATCCGGCGCTTCCTCCATCAGCCAGTGACCGCTGCCCGGCACCAGCACGCCTTCGACATTGTCGGCGACCATCTTGCCCTGCTCGATCAGGAAGGTGCCGCCGGCTTTCTCGCCGGACAGCACAAGCAGCGGCATTTTCAGTTTGGTTTTCGAGAATTCCGCGAAGTCCTTGGCATCCGTCGGGAACGCCTTGAAGACTTCCATGCCAGCCTTCATGTGGCCCGGCTTGGCGTATTCGCCGGCGTAGAATTTGCGGTCGGCTTCGGGAATCGATTTGGTCGCGTCGGCCGCGAAATCATTCCAGAAATGTTCGAGATAGATTCGCTCGCGTCCGGTGACGAGCGCCAGCGGCGTCTTGCCGTAGAAATGAAAGTGCCACAAATCGCGCAGCAGGAAGACGTTATTCCATTCGCCGACGCCGGGCAGAAACGCTTCCGCCAGCACGAGGCGCTCGACTTCGTCTGGATATTGCGCGGCGTAGGCATAGGCGACCATCAATCCGATGTCGTGACCGGCGAGACGGATTTTTGAATAGCCAAGACTTTTGACGAGCGCATGAACGTCCTGCGCCATTTCCTTCTTGGTGTAGCCGCTTTCGGGCGCGGACGTGCTGCCGAAGCCGCGCAGATCGGGCGCAATCACTTCATGATTTTTTGCAAGCTGCTCGATCAGCGGCCGCCACATGTGGCTGGTCTCGGCGAAGCCGTGCAGCAGCACGACGGGATCGCCCTTGCCGGCGACGAGGTAGGACATCTTGATGCCGTTGACATCGGTGACGCGGCTCTGGATCGCAGACTTGTCCGGCGATTGCGCGGCGGCCGGGATCGCCAGAGCCACGAAAGCCACGGCGGCGAAAACGAAATTTCTGAATCCTGTCATTTTCATCTTTCAGTAATAGCGCGGGATCGGCCCGTTATGCGGCGTCTTGCGATCGGACAGATCGAACAGAACTTCATCGACATAGCACCAGCCCCAGCCTTCCGGCGGGTCGTAGCCTTCGATGATGGGATGCTGCGTGGCGTGAAAATGTTTTGTCGCATGCCTGTTCGGCGAATCGTCGCAGCAGCCGACATGTCCGCAGGTCCGGCAGATGCGCAGATGCAGCCAGACGTCGCCCGTCTTCATGCATTCCTCGCAGCCGAGCGCGCTCGGCGTGACGGTTTTGATTCCGGCGATGTGATGACAGGGCATTTCCGCTCTCTGACTTTGTACCGACGTTAGGCGTGCGGCGCGGCTTTGTCTGCAAGAAATCCGTGCAGTGCGGCAACCACTTGTGCACCTTCGCCGATGGCGCCGCCGACGCGCTTCACCGAACCCGCGCGGACGTCGCCGACCGCGAACACGCCGGGCACCGAGGTTTCGAGCTGCCCGACAGGGCCATGCCCGTTCTGCGCGCCCGTGATAACAAAACCCGTGCGGTCGAGCAGCACGCCGCATGTCTTGAGCCATCCGGTCGCGGGATCTGCGCCGACAAACAGAAAGACGTTGCGGATGTCGCCGGAGGATTCCTCAGCCGTCTTGCGGTTGCGCCAGCGCACGCGCGCGAGGCCTTCCTCACCTTCCAGGCCGGTGATCTCGGTCGAATACATCAGCTCGATATTCGGCGCCGCTTGCAGCCGGTCGATCAGATAGCGCGACATGCTTTCCGCAAGACTTTCGCCGCGAACCATCATGCGGACTTTTCTGGCGTGGCCGGAGAGAAACACCGCCGCCTGTCCCGCCGAGTTGCCGCCGCCGACGAGAATGACTTCCTGATCTGCACACAACCGGCCTTCGATCGGCGACGCCCAGAACCAGACGCCGCGCCCCTCGAATGCATCGAGGTTGGCAATTTCGGGTTTGCGATAGCGTGCGCCGCTCGCAACCACGATCGACTTCGCCGAAATGTTCTGGCCGCATTCGGTCGTGAGGCTGAACACGCCGTTCGGCTTTGAACAGTCGAGCAATTTCGCTTCCACGGGAATCATCATGTCGGCGCCGAATTTCTGCGCCTGTGTGAACGCGCGGCCGGCCAGCGCCTGACCCGAAATGCCGGTTGGAAATCCGAGATAGTTTTCAATGCGCGCGCTCGCTCCCGCCTGCCCGCCGAAATATTTCGCGTCCAGAACCGCGACCGACAAACCTTCCGACGCCGCATACACAGCCGTTGCCAGCCCCGCAGGACCGCCGCCGACGATGGCAACGTCGTAGAGTTTCTTGTGCGTGCCGCCGATCATGCCCATCGCATAGGCAAGCTCGGTCTCCTTCGGATTACGCAGCACACGCCCGTCCGGCACGACCACCAGCGGCAGATCGGATGGCGACGGCGAATAGCGCGCGATCAGATCGGCGGCGTCCTTGTCGGTTGCCGGATCGAGCACATGATAGGGGTTGCCGTTGCGCGCCAGAAATCCTTGCAGACGCACCAGATTGTTCGATGTCGGCGCGCCGATCAGGACCGGACCGCCGACGCCGCCTTCGATCAGCGAGACGCGCCGCAGAATCAGCGCACGCATGATGCGTTCGCCAAGATCGGCTTCGGCGACAAGAAGCCTGCGCAGATTGTCGGATGGAATCAGCAGCGTCTCGACATCGCCTTCCGCCGTGCCGTCGACCAGTGCGCGGCGATTGGACAATTGTCCGATCTCAGCGAGAAACTGTCCCGCGCCCTGCTCGATCACCGGCGTGACATGGCCCATGCCGTCGCGCTGGGTGATCGCGACAATGCCCTTGAGCACGACGAACATGCCGGGACCGGGCTGGCCGGTCTCGAAAAGTTTTTCGCCGTCCTTGTAGGAGCGGATTTCGCCGAAGCCGCGCATCCGCTCGATCTCTTTGGCCGTCAGCGTCGGAAACGTCTGCTCGTGGCGCGGATGCGCTGCCGAGCCGATCGACGGCGTGCCGGATGAAACCGACTGAGAATTATCTGTCGCCATTGTCTTTTGCCTTGTCGCCGTCTTGCGCGCGCGCATCGTCTTCCGGCGTCACCACCGTCATCCCGGCGCGGCCGCGCGACTGCGCTTTGCGGCGTTTGAGATTTTCCCGCAGCGCCAGTTTCAGCCGCTCGTTGCGCGCGGACTGTGCTTTGCCGCTGAATGCGCCTTCTTTATCCATCGCCGACGGAGCACTCCGATCCCTGACCCAATATAGGGCGGAACGGGCGATGGCCGCGATGCCCATTCCATCAAGGATTTAGCCGGGATCGCCTGGCGCGCCGGCATGGTTCCGGACTGAAGACCGGTCGGCCAAACCGGCCATCCGCGCTTGCGAAGCCCCCGTCCTTATGGCAAGCATCGCCCGCCTTTAGGGGCTTTTTTGCCGATTCATGTCATAGTTCTGGATCTGGCGAACGCTGCCGTAGCTCAGTGGTAGAGCACTCCATTGGTAATGGAGAGGTCGACAGTTCAATCCTGTCTGGCAGCACCATCCCCTCGGCGCATTTCACATCGCGGAATCCGCAAGCGCGCCTATTTTGCCATCAATCTAAATTTTATTAACCATGTTCCCGGATACTCCCGGCGCTACGTCATTCGACGGATTCGCGGGGGAATTCATGGTTTTGCCGTTCAATATCGCCAAACTGGGCCGTCTCAAATTCACCTGGCCCAAATTCGGGGTCCGCGGCAGCCTTTTAATGGCATTCGGCGTGGTGGCGGCGATGGCGATTGTCATCAGCGTGACCGCGAGCGCCCTTCTCGGCCAGCTCGGCGCGACGATGAGCGACCTCAGCGAAAGCGACATTCCGCGCCTCGAAGCGACACTGCAATTGTCCGCGCAAAGTGCCAGCCTCGCGACGCAGGGTCAGGCGCTTCTCAACGCCAATTCGCAGCAGCGGCTGGAGGAAATGTCAGAGCGCATGAAGATCACGCAGCAGACCGCGACCGAAAAACTCGGCGTCGTCGCGCGGCTCGGCGCGGACAAAGCCGTCGTGGAGGCACTCGCCGAAACCAACAAAGGCATCGGCGACATGGTGGACAGCATCAAGTCCGCCGCTCAGGAACGGCTGACGATCACCGAGGAACGCGACGCGCGCTCGGCCACGCTGCAAAAACTGCAAAACGATTTCCTGTCGTCGGCGGCGCTGACGATGCTGGACGCGCAAACCCAGTTCAACGCGACGCTCGCATCCGCTTCCGAATCGCGTTCGGCGGCGACCGAAGCCGCGCGCAAGATCGACGTTCTCAGCAACGTCATGTCGAACACGATGTATCTTGCGTCCGCCATGCGCTCCGCATTGTCTGCGACAAGCGCCGACGCCATCGACGTTCTCAACAAATCGTTCCAGGCGCGCAAGGATCGCCTGTCGGGTTTCCTCGAGGCCCTCGGCAAAAGCGATAACTCGCTGAAATCGTCGGCGACGGGGCTGATCGCGCTCGGCGAAGGCAAGGACAGCATCTTCAAGCTCCGCCAGAAAGAACTCGACGCCCACGACTACGGCCTGCTCGTCGTCGAGGAAACCCGCAAACTCAATCGCGGACTCGAAATCAGCGTCAAGCAGCTCGTGGACGGCGTGCAGACCGAGACGGGAAACTCGGCCGACCGCGCCCATCGCAAGATTTCCATCGCGACCTTCGTCATGCTCGCGCTCGGCGCGCTGACGCTTGTGGGTTCCGCCGCGTTCGTCTGGCTCTATGTCGGGCGCAACATTCTGGCGCGGATCGAACGGTTGCAGCGCGCAATGCAGCGGCTGTCGGATGGCGATCTCGACGTGAAGATCGAAAGCGGCCGCCAGCAGGACGAAATCGCCGCGATGGCGCGTTCGCTGGAGGTGTTCCGCGAGAGCATGATCGAAAGCAACACGCTCAGCGGCCAGCAGAACAAGGATCGCATTGCGAAGGCGGAACGCGCCTCGCGCATGGAAACGCAGATCGCGCGCTTCGAGGACAAGGTGCGCGCCGCGCTCGAAAGCCTCGTGCAATCCGCCAACACGATGCAGGCGACCGCGCAGAGCATGTCGGCAACTGCGGATCGTTCGAGCGGTCTTGCGGGCGCGGTTGCCACTGCGGCCGAGGAAACCTCCGTCAACGTGCAGACCGTCTCTTCGGGCACCGAGGAACTGTCGTCGTCGATTTCCGAAATCAGCCGTCAGGTGACGAGTTCGGCGCAAATCGCGAGCAACGCCGTGAACGAAGCAACAAAAACCGACACCACCATGCAGGGTCTTGCCGACGACGCCGCGCGCATTTCAAGCGTGGTCAATCTGATCGAGGAGATCGCCTCGCAGACCAACCTTCTGGCACTCAATGCCACGATCGAGGCGGCACGCGCGGGCGAAGCGGGCCGCGGCTTCGCGGTCGTCGCCGCCGAAGTGAAAAATCTTGCGGAGCAGACGGCGAAGGCGACCGACGACATCCGCGCGCAGATCACCAACATGCAGAGCGTCACGAGTACGGCGGTCGGCGCGATCCGTCACATCGGATCGACCATCGGCGAGATCAACGAAGTGACCACGGCGATTGCCGCAGCCGTCGAGCAGCAGGGCGCGGCCACGCGCGAGATCGCCCGCAACATCCAGCATGCAGCGGTCGGCACCAGCGACGTGTCGAGCAATATCGTCGGCGTCTCCGAAGCATCGTCGGAAGCGGGCGCTGCGGCAACGCAGGTTCTGGCCTCTGCCGGAGAATTGCGCCGCGAGGCCGATACGCTGCGCTCGGAAATCGACGCGTTCCTGCACGATATTCGCGCAGCCTGAGTGCGTTAAGGAATCGGGCGCATCGGCGCCCGATTGACTCTTTTGGACCTGCATGGTCCCTGCTAACGTCGCCTCTTCAGGGCAGATCGAGTGCAAGGGACCGGTCATGACGGTATCGCAAATTTCCACCGACACGCTGCGTTACGACTGGACACGCGCGCAAGCGCAGGCGCTCTACGATCTGCCGTTCGCCGATCTGATGTTTCATGCGCAAAGCATTCACCGCCGCAATTTCGATCCCAACCGTGTCGAAACCGCTAGCCTGTTGAGCATCAAGACCGGCGGCTGTCCTGAAGATTGCGGCTATTGCTCGCAGAGCGCCAAATACGACACCGGCGTGAAGGCGACCAAGCTGATGGACCACGACGACGTGGTAGCGACCGCCCAGCGCGCGAAGGATGCGGGCGCCGAACGCTTCTGCATGGCGGCGGCGTGGCGCAATCCGAAGGACAAGGATCTCGATAAGGTCTGCGACATGGTCAGCGCCGTCAAAGGTCTCGGCATGGAGACCTGCGTGACGCTCGGCATGCTGACCGGCGCGCAGGCCAGGCGCCTGCACGACGCAGGGCTCGACTTCTACAATCACAACGTCGACACCTCGCCGGAATTCTACGGCAACATCATCACCACGCGCACGATGGAAGATCGCATCGAGACGCTGGCGCATGCGCGCAACGCCGGTTTGAAGGTCTGCTGCGGCGGCATCATCGGCATGGGCGAACAGATCGACGACCGCCTCGGCATGCTGGTGCTGCTCGCCAATCTGCCGTCGCATCCCGAAAGCGTTCCGATCAACATGTGGAACGAAGTGAAGGGCGTGCCGGTCGCCGAGACCGCTGAACGCCCTGATCCAATTTCGCTGGCACGTATGGTGGCCGTGGCGCGCATCATGATGCCGAAAAGCGTCGTGCGCCTGTCCGCCGGACGTTCCTACATGACAGACGAGTTGCAGGCGTTGTGTTTCGTCGCGGGCGCGAATTCGATCTTTATCGGCGACGTGCTGCTGACGACGAAAAATCCGCAGACCGAGCGCGACGCCAATCTGCTCGATCGTCTCGGCATCAAGTCCCCGCTTGATGATTCCCGCGTGTCGATTGCGTCGAACGCCGCCGAATAACGCGTTTCAAACGAAGTTGCATGGCATTGCTGCCGTGCGGGCGCGAAATACGGCTGGCACAATTGCTGTCACAGCGTTAAGCCGACCCGATGACGCCTCAAACCGCCACAGCAAAGCCGGCACCCGCCTCGGACGGATTGCGCTATCCGATCGAGACGCCGCCGAAACCCGATGAAGCGATCGAGATCGCGCCGGGAATCGTGTGGGTGCGCCTCACGCTTCCGTTCCGTCTCAACCATGTGAACATCTATCTGCTCGCCGACGGCGACGGCTGGACCGCGGTCGATACCGGCATCGGCAACGAAGCCACCATCGCCGCATGGACGACGCTGTTCGACGGCCCGCTGAAGAATTTCAGGATTACGCGCCTGATCGTCACCCACGCGCATCCCGATCATGTCGGCCTCGCCGGCTGGATCGCGGAGCGTTTCAATTGCCGTCTTTGGATGTCGCAGGTCGAATATCTGCAAGCAGCCTATCATCAGCATCGCGGTTCGGAAGAACGCAGAGCGGCGATGCGGCAGTTCTTCCATCGCCACGGCATGAGCGAGGACATCACCGAGGCGCTGCTCGGACGCGGACAGGATTATCTCAAGCGCGTCTCCACCCTGCCCGCTTCATACCGGCGCATTTCCAAGGGCGAGGAGATTTCAATCGGCGCGCGCAGGTTCAAGGTCATCACCGGCGGCGGCCATGCGCTCGATCAGGTGATGCTCTATTGCGAGGCCGACAATATCTTCCTGTCGGCGGATCAGGTGCTGAGCAAGATTTCGCCGAATGTCAGCGTCTGGGCTGTCGAACCCGACGCCAACGCGCTCGGCGAATATCTGCGCTCGCTCAGTGAACTCAACGTCGTTCTGCGCGACGAGGTTCTCGTTCTGCCCGGGCATGGCGTTCCGTTCTACGGCGTCAAAACCCGCATCAAGCAGCTCGCCGATCACCATGAAGAGCGTTGCCAATTAATCGCCAAGGCGTGTGCGGACACGCCGAAGACCTCGGCGGAACTGGTTCCGGTGGTCTTCCACAAGCATGTGCTCGACGCACATCAGACCGGCTTTGCCGCAGGCGAGCTGATCGCGCATGTGAATTACATGCTGGATCAGGGCCGTTTGACCCAGATCATGTCGCCTGAAGGAATTCTGCGCTTCAAGGCTGCGTGAACAGCTTTATTCCCGAACCGGGACACGGATTTCAGCGACAAATTCGTCTCGACAGCAAAGCTGGAAACGCTCTAAAAAGGCTTCGCCTGCACTCGCGGGCGGCCTTTTCCAAAGGCCCCGACCAAGGTTTTTGCGATGGATTACAATAGCTTCTTCGAAAACGCGCTTGAGCGCCTCCGTGACGAGCGCCGCTATCGCGTGTTCGCCGATCTGGAGCGCATCGCAGGTCGCTTTCCGCACGCCATCTGGCATTCCCCGAAGGGGCAGCGGAACGTCGCGATCTGGTGTTCCAACGATTATCTCGGCATGGGCCAGCACCCGAAGGTCGTGGGCGCGATGGTGGAAACCGCAACCCGCGTCGGCACGGGTGCCGGCGGCACCCGCAACATCGCCGGCACCAACCATTCGCTGATCCAGCTTGAGCAGGAACTCGCCGATCTGCACGGCAAGGAAGCGGCGCTGGTTTTCACGTCCGGCTATGTGTCGAACCAGACCGGCATCGCGACCATTGCACAATTGATTCCGAACTGCCTGATCCTGTCCGACGCGCTCAACCACAACTCGATGATCGAGGGCATCCGCCAGTCCGGCATCGCATACAAGATTTTCCGTCACAATGACGCAGCACATGTCGAGGAATTGCTGAAGGCAAATCCGAACCGTCCGGTGCTGATCGTGTGCGAGAGCCTCTATTCGATGGACGGCGATGTCGCGCCGCTCGAAAAATTCTGCGACCTCGCCGAAAAATATGGCGCGATGACCTATGTGGACGAAGTTCACGCGGTCGGCATGTACGGACCGCGCGGCGGCGGCATCGCCGAGCGCGACGGCGTCATGCATCGCATCGACGTTCTCGAAGGCACGCTGGCGAAGGCGTTCGGTTGCCTCGGCGGCTATATCGCCGGCAGCGCCAAGATGGTCGATGCGGTTCGTTCCTACGCGCCGGGATTCATTTTCACCACCGCGCTGCCGCCCGCGATCTGTTCGGCGGCAACGGCTGCGATCAAACATCTGAAATCGTCGAACTGGGAACGCGAGCGGCATCAGGATCGCGCCGCGCGCACCAAGGCAATTCTCACCGCAGCGGGCCTGCCGGTGATCGCCAGCGACACGCATATCGTGCCGGTTTTCGTCGGCGATCCGGAACGCTGCAAGAAAGCGTGCGACATTCTGCTGGAAGAATTCGGCATCTACATTCAGCCGATCAACTATCCGACCGTGCCGAAGGGCACCGAGCGCCTGCGCATCACGCCGTCGCCGTATCACGACGACAAGCTGATCGATGCACTCGCCGACGCGCTGGTGCAGGTGTGGGATCGCCTCGGCCTGCCATTGCAGGCAAAAGCGGCAGCCGCCGAATAACTAGATCGCAACGCGATCCGACGGCCGCAACGGAACATCCGACAACACGATCCGCATCAGATCGGCCGCATTGCGCGCGCCGAGCTTGTCCATGATCCGCGCGCGATGCACTTCAATGGTGCGCGGGCTGATGCCGAGCCGCCGCCCCGCCTCCTTGTTCGACGCACCGCGCGCGACCTGCGCCAGCACATCGCGTTCGCGTTTGGTCAGGAGTTGGCGGCCCGGAAAATCCGCCAGTCCGTCGATATGTCCCGCCATTGATTTTCGATAGGCCGCAACCGCGTCGCGCACGCGCTCGATGATGACGTTCGCGGAAAACGGCTTTTCCAGAAAATCCAGCGCGCCGAGTTTTATGGCCTCAACCGCCATCGGCACATCCGAATGACCCGAGATGACAAAGATCGGCGGCTGAAACCGCAGGTCGGACAGCCGCCTCATGATGTCGAGGCCCGACATTCCGGGCAGTTGCAGATCGAGGATCAGACAGGTCGGATCGCCCAGTCTCAATGCGTCGAGGAAGCTGTCGCCGTCGCCAAAGCTCTGGACCGCAAATCCCTCCAGTTTCAGCAGCAATGCCAGCGCGTCGCGAACCGAAGGGTCGTCATCGACGATGAAGACAGGCAAATCCTGGCTGATCGCAAATACTTGCCCCATGACATCCTCTTAAGTAGCATTATATCCATAATACAACTTTTACGTGTATATCCTGATTCGCCTGTTCCGCAAAGGCGCGAATCGGTATCTCGCGCCCGGCGTGATGCGCCGCCGGGTGGAGAAGGCTAAAGTCGCCGCAGCCAAGCGGACCTCGCAGGACGAATGAGATGCTGCACGACTGGAGCGTGATCGCCGTTGCCTTCGGCTACATCGGGCTGCTGTTCGTCATCGCGAGCTACGGCGAAAAAATCACGCAACTGCAACGCGGACGGCTCGGCGGATTTATCTATCCGCTGTCGCTGGCGATCTACTGCACGTCATGGACGTTCTTCGGCTCTGTCGGCCTCGCGACGCGGACCAGCATCGAATTTTCGGCGATCTATATCGGGCCGATCCTGATGATCGGGTTTTGCACGCCGGTGCTGATGCGCGTCATCCGGCTGGCGAAATCGCAGAACATCACCTCGATCGCCGATTTCATCGCTGCGCGTTACGGAAAGAGTCAGGCGGTCGCGGGCACAGCGGCCTGCATCGCCATTATCGGCTCGGTCCCCTACATCGCGCTTCAACTGAAAGCCATTGCATCGTCGCTCGAAACCATTCTCACCACCGATCAGGATATTTCGAGCCTGCCCTATGTCGGCGACATCGCCTTCCTCGTCACCGCGACGCTGGCGATCTTCGCGATCCTGTTCGGCACACGGCAGACCGATGCGACCGAACACCAGCACGGGCTGATGTTCGCGGTCGCCACCGAATCGATCGTCAAACTCGTCGCCTTCCTCGCCGCCGGTGCATTCATCACATTCTATATGTTCAGCCCGCACGAGATGATCGAGCGCGCCATGAAGACGCCGGAAGCCGTCCGCGCCATCGAGACCTCGCCGTCGGTCGGAAACTTCCTCGCGATGACGCTGCTGTCGTTTTTCGCGATCATGCTGCTGCCGCGGCAGTTTCACGTCAGCGTCGTTGAAAACTCGACCGAGGCCGAAGTCCGCCGCGCCCGCTGGCTGTTTCCGCTCTATCTCCTCGTCATCAATATCTTCGTCATTCCAATCGCAATCGCCGGCCTCGTGACTTTCCCGTTCGGCCAGTCCGACAGCGACATGTATGTGCTTGCGCTGCCGATTTCGGCCGAGGCGGATCTGCTCAGCGTCTTCGTGTTCGTCGGCGGATTGTCGGCGGCAACCGCAATGGTGATCGTCGAATGCGTTGCGCTCGCGATCATGGTGTCCAACGACATCGTCGTTCCGCTGGTGCTGGCACGAAGACCGGCGCCGGACGGCAAACCGGACTTCGCAGGCTTCCTGCTCAAGGTCCGCCGCGTCGCGATCTTCGCCATCATGATCATGGCGTATATGTACTATCGCGTTCTCGGCAACACGCAGCTTGCCGCCATCGGTCTTCTATCGTTTGCCGCCATCGCACAGCTCGCGCCGTCATTCTTCGGCGGGCTGTTGTGGCGGCGCTCGACGGCGCGTGGCGCGATGGGCGGGATGATGATCGGATTCTCGGTCTGGGCCTATACGCTGTTTCTGCCGAGCTTTGCCGACGTCGATCCGCTCGGCACGCAGTGGCTCGCCGAGGGACTGTTCGGAATCAAGGCGCTGCGGCCGCAGGCGCTGTTCGGCACCGAACTCAGTCCGCTGATCCACGGTGTGCTGTGGAGCCTGTCGCTGAATGTCTTCACCTACATCGTGCTGTCGCTGACACGCCAGCCCACATCCATCGAGCGCGTGCAGTCCGACCTGTTTGTGCCCAACGAACTGGCGCCGATTGCACCGAACTTCATGCGCTGGCGCACGACCGTGACGGTGCAGGATCTTCTCAGCACGGTCGCACAATATATCGGTCCCGAACGCGCGCTCGAATCCTTCGAGACATTCGCCGCGAGACACCGCATCAGCATCGAACGAAGCGCACCGGCCGATTTTCAATTGCTGCGTCACGCCGAGCATCTGATCGCCTCGTCGATCGGCGCCGCCTCGTCACGTCTCGTGATGTCGCTGTTGCTGCGCAAGCGCGCGGTGTCCGCGAAGGCCGCGCTCAAACTGCTCGACGACGCGCACGCGGCAATCCATTTCAACCGCGAAATGCTCCAGACCGCGCTCAACCACGTCCGGCAGGGCATCGCGGTCTTCAATCAGGAACTGCATCTCATTACGTCCAACCGGCAATTCGGCGAGATTCTCGATCTTCCCGCGCAACTCGGACAGATCGGTATCCCGCTTGCCGATATTCTCGAATATATCGGCAAGAGCAGCGGCCACGCCGACGACGAAACGATGCTGCGCAAGCGGCTCGTTGCCTACACGACCGAGGGCGAGCCCTATCTCGAACGTCTCGCGGATCGCAACATGGTGGTAGAAGTGCGCGCCAACCGCATGCCCGGTGGCGCACTCGTCGTCACATTCACCGACATCACACCGAGCTTCGAGGCCGCCGAAGCACTTGAGCGCGCCAATGCGACACTCGAGCGGCGCGTGCGCGAACGCACCGAAGAACTGACGCGTCTCAATACCGAACTGGCGCTCGCAAAGAGCACGGCGGAAGAAGCCAACATCTCCAAGACACGGTTTCTCGCGGCTGCCAGCCATGACGTGCTTCAGCCGCTCAACGCAGCACGCCTCTACGCCACAAGCCTGGTCGAGCGGAAGGCCGGCGGCGAGGACGCGCGCCTCGTCGCCAACATCGACGACTCTCTGGAAGCCATCGAGGAAATTCTCGGCGCGCTGCTCGACATTTCCCGTCTCGATTCCGGCGCAATCACGCCGTCGATCACAAGTTTCAAGATGAACGATCTGCTGCGATCGCTTGAAGTGGAGTTCAAGCCGGTCGCCAAAGCCAAGAAGCTGAAACTGACCTTCGTGCCCAGCACGCTTGCTGTGACCTCGGATCGCGTGCTGCTGCGGCGCCTGCTGCAAAACCTCATTTCAAACGCGATCAAATACACGCCGAAGGGCCGCGTGCTGGTCGGCTGCCGGCGCGCGGGGGACTCGCTCCAGGTCGGCATCTACGACACGGGTGTCGGCATTCCGATCGTCAAGCGCGGCGAGATATTCAAGGAATTCCACCGCCTCGATCAGGGCGCACGCATCGCGCGCGGACTGGGGTTGGGTCTGTCGATCGTCGAGCGGCTCGCGCGCGTGCTCAATCACGGCATCGCGGTCGATTCCAATCTGAGCGGCGGCTCGCGCTTTTCCGTGACCATGCCGATTGCCAGAACGGTCACGCATATTTCGGCGCTGGCCGGCGCGAACATGCTCGACAAGACCCCGATGAGCGGCACGCTTGTCGTCTGCATCGAGAACGACCGTGCCATTCTGGACGCGATGAAAACGCTATTGACCGGCTGGGACGCCAAGGTCATCGCCGCACCGGATCTGGAATCCGCGTCGCAAGCCATCGCCGCCGCGAACCAGCGCGTCACCGGATTGCTGGTCGACTATCATCTCGACCGCGGTAACGGCATCGCGGCGATCCGCGAGATCCGCAAGACATTCGGCTCGGGGATTCCGGCGATCCTCATCACTGCGGATCGCAGCCCGCAGGTGCGCTATGCGGCGCGCGAGGAAGCCATTGTCGTGCTCAACAAGCCGGTGAAGCCGGCATCCGTTCGGGCGTTGCTCGCGCAGTGGAAAACGCAGCAGATCGTTGCTGCGGAATAACCTATTCCGTGACGCTCGCCTTGTTCCACTGTCCGCCGGCGATCTTTGCCGCGGCGATGACGGCCTGAGTCCGGCTCTCGACGCCAAGCTTTTGCAGGATCGCCGAGACATGCGCCTTGATCGTGGCCTCGGACACACCGAGCTCGAACGCGATCTGCTTGTTCAGCAACCCTTCCGACAGCATCATCAGCACGCGCACCTGCTGCGGGGTCAGCGTGACGAGGCGATCGCGAAGCCTCATCGTGTCGGGATCGGCGTCGGCCGACAGATCGACATCGGCGGGAACCCACACATCGCCGCGCATGACCTTTCCGATGGCGTCACGCAGCGTTTCAACACCGAATCGCTTGGGGATAAACCCGGACGCGCCGAAGTCCATCGAGCGCCTGATCGTCGCCGAATCGTCGCTTGCCGAAACGATGACAACCGGAATCGCGGGAAACTGCGCACGCAGATAGATCAGACCGGAAAATCCGCTGATTCCCGGCATACTCAGATCGAGCAGAATGAGATCGACATCGGTTTCCCGGTCGAGCAGACCCGTCAATTCCTCGAACGATCCTGCCTCGGTGATCCTGGCTGAAGCAATCACGCTTGCGACTGCTTGTCGCAACGCATCGCGAAACAGCGGATGATCGTCGGCAATCACAAGATGGGTGCTGGCAGCGTTCATGGGTCCAAACTGATCTGAAGCGTGGAACAAAAAAATGTGCTTTAGCCGTTTGGCGACGAAGCAATCGCGATCATTCTCCGGCACGAAGCCGGTTGCAAGCCGAACTCGCCGCAGGCGTGCCGTATCCTAATTCAACACCCTCATTGTGCAACGCAAGAAAGTTCGCGGCCTCGTTTTAAGGCACGGTGAGCCAAAAGTCGTATAGGGCCGCGTTTCGGGCCGATGTTACTTTGCTTGCGAACTCTTGGCGCTTTGAACCGGCGAAGAAACGGCGCGCGGGAGCAGGTTTTCTTCAACATCTTAAAGTCTGGGAGCACATCTATGGCAACTATGGCCTCTACCTCTGCCAAGCAGGCCGGCATGACGAAAGACGAACGCTTCGTCATTCTCGCCTCGTCGCTCGGCACCGTTTTCGAATGGTACGATTTCTATCTCTACGGTTCGCTCGCCGCGATCATCGGCGCTCAGTTCTTCAGCGACTATCCTCCGGCGACGCGTGACATCTTCGCGCTGCTCGCTTTCGCAGCCGGCTTTCTCGTCCGCCCGTTCGGTGCGCTGGTGTTCGGCCGCGTCGGCGACATCGTCGGCCGCAAATACACCTTCCTCGTCACGATCCTCATCATGGGTCTGTCGACCTTCATCGTCGGCCTGCTCCCCAACGCCAAGACCATCGGCATCGCTGCTCCGATCATCCTGATCGCGCTCCGCCTGTTGCAGGGTCTTGCACTCGGCGGCGAATACGGCGGTGCTGCAACTTACGTTGCCGAGCATTCCCCGAAGGGCAAGCGCGGCTACTACACCTCGTTCATTCAGACCACCGCAACCCTCGGTCTGTTCCTGTCGCTGCTCGTCATTCTCTTCACCCGCACGATCATGGGCGAAGCAGATTTCGCGGCATGGGGCTGGCGCATTCCGTTCCTGCTCTCGGTCATTCTGCTCGGCATTTCGGTCGTCATTCGTCTGAAGCTGAATGAATCGCCGATCTTCGCGAAGATGAAGGAAGAGGGCAAGGGTTCGAAAGCGCCGTTGACCGAGTCGTTCGCAAACTGGAGCAACGCCAAGATCGTTCTCATCGCACTGCTCGGCGGCGTGATGGGCCAGGGCGTCGTCTGGTACACCGGACAGTTCTACGCGCTGTTCTTCCTGCAATCGATCCTCAAGGTCGACGGCTACACCGCGAACCTTCTGATCGCGTGGTCGCTGTTGTTCGGTACCGGCTTCTTCATCGTGTTCGGCGCGCTGTCGGACAAGATCGGCCGCAAGCCCATCATCCTCGCAGGCTGCCTGATCGCGGCTCTCACCTTCTTCCCGATCTTCCGCATGATCTCGACCAACGCCAACCCGGCGCTGGAAAAGGCCATCGAGTCGACCAAGGTCGAAGTGGTTGCCGACAAGGCCGGCTGCGGCGACTTGTTCAACCCCGTCGGCACCCGCGTGTTCTCGGCTCCTTGCGACACCGCGCGTGCTTTCCTCGCCCAGTCGTCCGTCAAATATTCGACGACGTTCGGCGCAGCAGGTTCGGGCGTGAAGGTGATGGTGAACGGCAAGGAAGTGCCATACACCGACGCCAAGACCTCAAACCCGCTCATTGCAGCTGCGGTTGCGGAAGCGGGTTATCCGAAGGCAGGTGCTGCGGGCATCGTGAAGATGACGAATCCGTTCGACATCTTCCGTCCGCAGGTCGCAGCCGTGATCGGTCTGCTGTTTATCCTCGTGATCTTCGTTACGATGGTTTACGGGCCGATTGCAGCGATGCTGGTCGAACTGTTCCCGACCCGCATCCGCTACACCTCGATGTCGCTGCCGTATCATATCGGTAACGGCTGGTTTGGCGGCTTGCTGCCTGCGACCGCGTTCGCGATCGTGGCATCGACCGGCGACATCTACGCCGGCCTCTGGTATCCGGTGATCTTCGCCGCGATTACCGTGGTTGTCGGCTTCTTCTTCCTGCCGGAAACCAAGGACGTCGATATCACCAAGTAAGATTTGAACCGGCACCGCCGGTTTGAAACGACATCGGCCACGGATCGCTCCGTGGCCGATTTTTTATGTCGTACCTGCGCTTTTATTTTTCAATTCGAGAAACTTAGAAGTTTGGCCCAACCCAGATCGTCACGATAATTTGCCAAAATTTTTCGTTCATTTGCACATCTCTCAATTGTCTCGCGCCGCGCATTGGGAAGCGGCTCGAGTTCAATGAATACTTTGCCAGGGGATTTTTTCTGACCGTCGCGTTTGGGCGCACGAAAGTTGCGATCAAGGTTTAGTTGAGCAGCTTCTTCGGCTGCGTCAACCGGAAGCACTACGTAGGAATACACCGTCGGAGAACGTACAGCGACCAATACGACGTGAGACGCCGTGTAAAAGCTAGATCGCCGATTGAACATTGTCTCTTTGTTCAATTTTTCGATTATTGGTTCAGTGCAAAACCCGTAGCCAACCCACCACGGTTTGTCGTCAGGATTGGTCGCACCCTTTACCTGAATCTGTAACGCAGCATTGGGTGAGACCGCGAGCATATCTGCGTTAGCCGCCGTGCCGTCGCTATTGAGATCGCTCACACGAAATCCGCGTGCCTCCAGTTCGTTCGCAACAATTCGTTCTGAAATTCTTCCGACGTTCGTTTTAGAGATTTGCATAGGCTTCTCCTACAAGCCTTGACTCATCTCTACGGATCATCTCGCACTGTCAAGCATCAAAGGTGGCGGCTGCGGTTTCCGCTAGATTTTCTCGGACAGCTTCTTCTGAACTTTGTTCGCCATCTCGATCAGGCGGTCCCACATCCGGTCGATCAGTGCGAGCAGTTTCTGATTGTCGGCGCGCAGCCGGTCGAAGCTCTCGTCGATGGAGTCCGAGCCTTTCTTGTCGTCGGACTTCGGCGCGACATTCGCGTTGCCGCCGGTGCCCGCATCGCGCTGCGCGAGCTGCTCTTTCAGCTTCTTGTTTTCAGCCTGAAGTTTTCCGATTTCCATATCCAGCGCGGAACGCTCGTCCGGCACAGTGCGGCAAACCCAGCCGTCCTTGTTGCTGCATGTCGAGACGGCGCCTGTGCGCGTATCGAGCCGCAGATATTCTCCGGCAACCGGCGACAGCGTGTAGCGGCCGTTCTCGGTCTCCGGCGCCGATTGCGCGGCGACACGCGTGGCCGCCGCAGGAAGCGAGATCGACGCTGCAAAACATAGAAGCAGAATCTTGCGCATGTCCGGTCCTCGAATGATTGCGGCCAGGCCGCAACCCTAGACCTCGGATGTGTAGGCTTTGCGGCCGGATTTCAACGCGTCGGCAAGCAATTCGATCCGGTCCTGGCCCCAGAACACTTCGCCGTCGAGCACGTAAGCCGGCGAGCCGAACACTTCGGCCGCAATCGCCTCGTCGCGATTCCTGTCGTAGATCGCGCCGATCTCGTCCGATCCAGATCGCGCCACGAGCTTTGCGCCAGGCAATCCGGTTTCATCGGCCAATTTTGCAATCGTCGCCGCATCGCCGAGATTGAGCTGGTCTTCCCAGATGGCTTTGTACGCACGGCGCATGAACGGCTCGGGATTGTGTCCGCCCTCAATAGCGGCGAGCACGACACCGTCTGCCAATCGAGGATGGGCCGGCCAGTTGTTCGGCTTGAGATGAAATTTCAGCCCGCGTTTCTCGCGCCAGCGTTGCAGTTCAACCATCCGGTAGTGCTGTCGTGCGGGGTGACGTTTGGCCAATGGCAGGCCGCCGGTTTCGGCAAACACTTCGCCCAGCATCACCGGCTTATAATTGATCCTGAGATTGTTGGCCTTCGCCACATCCTCGAACAGCGCGTGGCCGATATAGGCCCACGGAGATTGCAAAGAAAAATAATAGTCGATCGCGCGCGCCATCCGGATTTTGCCTTGCTGGTTTTGGAGCCGCATCCGAACAGACGGAAGGGGCGCGATCAAGCAAGTTGGCGATCGATAAGCGCCGTCGGATCGCGACCGATTTCGCAGTGCGATGATGGCCCGCCACGCTCCAAAGTTTTCCTGAATAAGAAGAACAGATTCAAAGACTTAACTATGGTTCACGGAGCCTTGACTTGGATTTATGCGCTAAGTATGGTCCGCGCGGCTTTTGAGGGCGATTTAGCGTCGTTTTCACCCATTTTCAGCGTTGTTTCGAGTCTCCACAGCATGTCGGACGGCACGGACAAGGGCAAAAATGGAAACCGCGACAGGCGGTCGTCCGATGAAGCTGCGCTTTCCGCAAGACTCGGCAATCTGAGTAGCCGGTTGTCCCAAATGAGGGATAGCCGAAAGGCTCAGGCAGGCCAGACCGGAGCAGGAAGCGGAGACCGAGCCGCCAATGCATCGCTGATGGCGCGCGGTCTTCGGCTTTCGTCGGAACTGGTCGTTGGAGTTCTTGTCGGCGCTTTGATGGGTTGGGGTCTCGACAAGCTGTTGTCGACGTCGCCGTGGGGAATGATCGTGTTTTTGCTGCTCGGCTTTGCTGCCGGCGTCAGAAACGTGGTGCGATCCGCGAGCATGACTTCAAACGATCTGAAGCAATAGCGGACGATTTCATTCAAGCCGGTGCGCCGGCCGACCGAGAGATGCGACGCGGATGGATCCGATCCACCAGTTCAATATCCAGAAGATCTTCACGATCGGCCATATCGGCGGTCAGGAGATCGCCTTCACCAATTCCTCGCTCTACATGCTGGTCGCGGTCGCGATCGTGGCGATCCTGATGCTTCTGCCGGGCCGCAAGCTCGTTCCGGGCCGCATGCAGTCGGTTGCCGAAATTTCCTACGAGTTCGTCGCCAACACGATCCGCTCGACGGCGGGTTCGGAAGGCATGAAGTTCTTCCCGCTGATCTTCTCGCTGTTCATGTTCCTGGCGGTGTCGAATCTCGTCGGCATCATTCCCTATACCTTCACGGTTGCGAGCCACCTGATCGTTGCAGCGGCGCTGGCGTTTCTGGTGTTCTTCACCGTCGTGATCTACGGCTTCTACAAGAACGGCCTGAAATTCTTCAAACTGTTCGTGCCGTCGGGCATTCCGATCTTCATTCTGCCGCTGGTCGTGTTCATCGAGGTGTTCTCGTTCTTCCTGCGCCCGATCTCGCATTCGGTGCGTCTGTTCGCCAACATGCTGGCAGGCCATATCGCGCTGAAGGTTTTCGCGAGCTTCATTCCGGTTCTCGCCGGCATCGGCATCATCGGCTATTTCGGCGCCGTTCTGCCGCTCGGCATGGTCATCGCGCTGACCGCGCTCGAACTGCTTGTCGCGTTCCTTCAGGCTTACGTCTTCACCATCCTCACCTGCATCTACATCAACGATGCAATTCATCCGGGCCACTAATCGGCCTCTCACCGCACGTTTAGAAAATCCAGCAAGGAGTTCGTTATGGATCCAGTAGCAGCAAAGTACATCGGCGCAGGCATCGCATGCATCGGCATGGGTGGCGCAGGCGCAGGCGTCGGCATCATCTTCGGCAACTACCTCGCCGCAGCGGTGCGTAACCCCTCGGCAGCCCAGGGCCAGTTCGGCAACCTGATTTTCGGCTTCGCCGTGACCGAAGCACTCGGCATTTTCTCGCTGCTGATCGCGCTTCTGCTTCTGTTCGCGCTCTAAGTTCACCGTCTGACCGGCATGGCTCGCTTGCGGGCCGCCGCCGGGCGTAGAGGAGACTCCCGTGGCTGAAAGTCATGGCAAAGCAGCGGCTCATACCGAAGCGGATGGCGGCGCGCACGCCCGCACCTTCCCGCCTTTCGAGAAGAGCACGTATGCCTCGCAGCTGGTTTCGCTGCTGATCGCGTTCGTCGCGCTGTATCTGATCGTGTCGCGCCTCGCGCTGCCGAAAGTCGGCGGCACGATCGACGCGCGTCAGGATGCGATCGACACCGATCTTTCCGATGCGCAGAAGCTGAAGGACGATTCGGACGCAGCCCTGAAGGCTTACGAGACCGAACTGGCCAACAGCCGCGCCAAGGCGCAGGCCATCAGCACCGAAGCGCGCGAAAAGTTCAACGCGCAGGCCGACGCCGAACGCAAGACGCTCGAAGATCGTCTTGCCGCCAAACTCGCCGATGCCGAAAAGACCATCGCTGCGACCCGCAAGTCCGCGATGAGCAACGTCAACACCATCGCGTCCGATGCTGCTTCCGCCATCGTGCAGCGGCTCACGGGCGTCGCGCCCGACGCGAAGGCTGTTGCCAGCGCCGTCGATGCGACACTGAAGGGGTAAAGCGATGTTGCATATGCTCGGAGAAGCCGAAACCTGGGTCGCCGTCGCCTTCGTGATCCTGATGGGCGTGTTCGCCTATGTCGGCGTGCACAAGACCGTGCTGAAGGCGCTCGACCATCGCCGCGACCGCATCAAGTCCGAACTCGACGATGCGCGCCGCCTGAAGGACGAAGCCGCAAAGCTGCTCGCCGAATATCGCGAGAAGGCCAAGAGCGCCGAGCGCGAAGCGCAGGACATCATCGCCAGCGCGAAGTCCGAGGCCGAACGCATCGCTTCGGAAGCCAAGGCGAAGATGGAAGATTTCGTTACCCGCCGCACCAAGGCTGCCGAAACCAAGATCGCACAGGCCGAAACGCAGGCGATCGCCGACGTTCGCGCGGCTGCCGCGGAAGCCGCTGTCACCGCCGCAAGCTCGATCATGTCGCAGACGGTGAAGGGCAACGTTGCCGACGACCTGATCGCAAAGGGCATCAAGGACGTCCGCGACAAGCTCAACTGAGCCAAAAAAGTAAATTCAAACGAAAAGCCGGCGCTTCGACGCCGGCTTTTTTGTATCTGCGCTGTCGCGCACTTACCGCTTCTTCTTGCCCTTCGCAGGCGCTTCGGGCTTCAAGCCCGCCGGGTCGAAGCCGATATAGAAAATGTATGAGTCGTTCGCCGACGCCGCCGGCGCCGGATAGACGATATCCTCGGCGACCAGACTGAAATCCGCATTGAGGTCGCCCGGCGGGATCGAAACGCTGGTCTTGAAGGCCTTGGTCATGATGATCTTTTCCGGCGCACCGTCCTGAACGACAGCGACGCGGATCGGAATATCGACGGTCGGCGGCGCACCGGCGGGGCCGACGATCACGCGGCCCAGAATGCCGATACGCGCCGAAATTTGAGTCCCGCCCTGAAGGTTGCAATCGCGCGCCGTGCGCGTGATCGTGCCCTGATAGCGAAGATCGTTGCCGCTTGCAGGCTTGCCTGGCATTCCGACCGACAGTGTCGAAGCGCCGAAGCGAATCTGTACGTTCGGGCAAGTGAGATCGCTGTTGTCTGTTTGCTGCGTCGATGGCGTGGCAGGCGTGTCCGATGTTTTCGCTTCCTGCGAGTTCGAGCCGAACAGCTGGCTGAACCGGCTGCCGGCCGACGACGTGCTCGGGCCTGACGACGATCCGAACATGCTGCCGCCGCCGCATCCTGACAGCGCACCGGCCGCAATCACGGCCAGCACAACGCCAACGGTGCGCTTCGTATCGATCTTCATGATGAAATCCGGCAGGTCCAAGGATCTTTGGGCCACTTTATAACAGGCCAAACGCGGCGAACCAAAGGCGCAACACGCGTCAAACCGCCCTCGCCTTCCCACTGGTTAACCGCGAACATCCTCGTCCAGCAGGCCATAGAGATAGTGGTCCTGCCATATGCCGTTGATGCACAGATACCGCCGCGCCAGCCCCTCGCGCGCGAAGCCGCATTTCTCCAGAACGCGCACCGAGGCGCGGTTGGTCGGGATGCAGGCCGCTTCGACGCGGTGCAGATTGAGTTCGCCGAACAGCGTCGGCAGCAAGACATTGAGCGCGGAGGTCATGTAGCCGCGCCCCGCGAACTGCTGGCCGATCCAGTATCCGATGGTGCCAGCCTGCACGATACCGCGGCGGACATTCGCGACCGTCACCCCGCCGACGATCGCATTGTCTTCGTCGCGCACGATCACGAACGGATAGGCGCGATCTTCGGCGGCGTCCTCGGCATAACGTCGCAGCCGCCTTCTAAAACCCGAGCGAGTCAGATCGTCAGAAGGCCAGATCGGCTCCCATGGCGTCAAAAACGCGCGGCTCTGTTCACGCAGGTCGCTCCACTGCTGATAGTCCGCCATCACGGGCGCACGCAGCATCAGTCCCTGCCCCTGCGGAGCCAGTACCGGAGCCGATGCGGATGGCAGTCGAAACAGCGCCACGAACGAAGCCTATGTCACAATGCCGAATGCCGGGAGTTTAGCGCAAAGCCGCAGCTTCGCCAGCCTCCGCCGCAGCACTTAGTGAAGCAGCGCGCGCGCCTTCGGTCGCGACAGGCCTTCGGCCAGAGACACGGCGCTGTCGAGGCCGCGGCCGTTTCCAAGCGCAACGACCGCCGGACGGCTGCGGCTCAACAGGCCGCGCGCGGCGTTGCTTGTGGTCTCGACGGTGACGGCGTCGATTTTCGCCACGAGTTCTTCCACCGTGAGCGGACGCCCGTAAATCAGCACATGACGCGCCATCTGTTCGGCGCGCGCGCTACAGCTTTCCAGCGCCATCAGAAGCCCTGCTTTCATCTGCGCCTTGGCACGCGCGATTTCGGCCTCGGTCAGCGTTTCGACCGCGTTGTTGATTTCATCGACAATGACTTCCATCATCTCCGGCGCGTCGCTCGGATCGGTGCCGGTATAAAGGCCGAAAAATCCGGTGTCGGAATACGGCGCGTGGAACGCGTAGATCGAATAACAAAGGCCCCGTTTCTCGCGCACTTCCTGAAACAGCCGCGACGACATGCCGCCGCCCAGGATATTCGTGAACACCTGAAGGCTGAACAGCGACAAATCCTTCTGGGGGAGTCCTTCGAGCGCGAGCGTCATATGGGCCTGCTCGAGATCGCGATGAATCACGCGCGAGCCGCCCTTGCCGAACATCGCGGGCGCAGGCTTCGGCGACGGCGTCGCATCGAAACGTGCGAAACGCTTTTCGGCTTCGGCGACGACCTGCTTGTGATCGACGGCGCCTGCCGCAGCCACAACCATTTCAGGGCCATGATAGTGTGTGGTGAGATAGTTCCGCAGTCCGTGACGATCGATGCCGGCGAGCGTCTGCGGCGTGCCGAGCAGGGATCGTCCGAGCGGCTGGTCCGGGTAGCATAATTCACTGAGGTTCTCGAACACGACATCGTCCGGCGTGTCCTGCGCGGCGCCGATCTCCTGCGCGATCACATTCTTCTCGCGTTCGAGTTCGTCGGTCTCGAAGGACGGATTGGTCAGAATGTCGGAGAGCACATCGAGCGCGAGCGGCACATCCGCTTTGAGCACACGGGCGTAGTAGGCCGTCGTCTCAGTGGATGTTGCGGCATTGAGATCGCCGCCCACGGCCTCGATCTGCTCCACGATGTCGCGTGCGCTGCGGGTCGTCGTTCCCTTGAACGCCATATGTTCGAGCAGATGCGACATGCCGTGCTCGTCCGGCTTCTCGTCACGGCCGCCGACGCCGGTCCACACGCCAAGCGCCGCCGTCTCGAGATGCGGCATGGTGTCTGTGATGACCGTGAGACCCGATGCCAGCTTGGTGACGTTCACGTTCATCCGGCTGCTCCCTGCTTCGCCGCGCGGCTGACCGACAACACGAACCGCTCGACTTCGCTCCGGTCGTTTTTCATGACCGTGATTTTCTCCGCCTTGGTCATCAGCCCGTCGAGCCACGCAGGCAACGCGGGACGAACGCCGCACGCAGCTTCGACCGCATCGGGGAATTTCGCAGCATGCGCGGTGGACAGCACGATATTCGGCACCATCGAGGCTGGCTTGTCCTGATCGGCGACCGCAAGCGCGACCGCAGTGTGCGGATCGACCAGATCGCCGCATTCGCGCCACATCGAACGGATCGCGGCGTTGGTTTCGGTTTCGTCAGCACGATTGGCGTCGAAGTCTTTACGGATTTCCGCAAGTGCGGCATCCGGCAAGACGAAACGCCCCGACTGCGCCAGCGACCCCATCAATGAGCGCACGATCGCGCTGTCGCGTCCCGACGCCTCGAAAATCAGGCGCTCGAAATTGGACGAAATCTGAATATCCATCGACGGCGACGTCGTGGCGTGAACGTCGCGCACTTCGTAGATTCCGGTCTTGAGCGCACGAACTAGAATATCATTGACGTTCGACGCGATCCGCAGCCTCCGCACCGGCAGGCCCATGCGCTTGGCGACATAGCCCGCGAAGATGTCGCCGAAATTTCCGGTTGGCACCGTGAAGTCGGTTTCGCGCGCCGGCGCGCCGAGCGCCACGGCCGACGTGAAATAATAGACGACCTGCGCAACGATACGCGCCCAGTTGATCGAGTTCACGCCGGACAGCGAGACGGTATCGCGAAACTTGTGATTGTTGAACAGTCCTTTGACGATACCCTGGCAATCGTCGAAGTGACCTTCGACGGCGAGCGCATGCACGTTCGCAGCACCGGAAGTTGTCATCATGCGCCGCTGCACATCCGAGATGCGGCCGTTCGGAAACAGCACGATCAGATCGACATTGTCGCGCCCGGCAAACGCATCGACCGCCGCGCCGCCCGTATCGCCCGAAGTCGCGACCACAATGGTCGTGCGCTGGTTGCGCTTCGCCAGCACATGATCCATCAGCCGCGACAGCAACTGCATCGCGACATCCTTGAACGCAAGCGTCGGGCCGTGAAACAGTTCGAGCACGAATTGATGCGGATTGACCTGATCGAGCGGCACGACCGACGGATGCCGGAACGTCGCGTAAGCCTCCGCCGCCATGCGTCCGAGATCGGCGTCGGAAATCTCGCCTGCGACGAACGGGCGGATCACTTCGACCGCGACTTCCCAATAGGGCCGGCCAAAAAATCCGGCGATGGTTTTTGCGTCGAGCTGGGGCCAGACCTCGGGCACGTAAAGTCCGCCGTCGCGGGCGAGCCCCGTCAGCATGACGTCACAGAAGCCGAGTTTGGGGGCTTCGCCCCGTGTCGAAATATAGGTCGTCAAGTCGTCCTCCAAAGACTTATGCCCTCATAAGTCTTTGATAAATTTGGATGATCGACCTCGCTCGAGCGAAATCGAGCCGCACCTTATCGGCTGGGTATGCGCGTCACAAGGAGGCCGAAGGCTGCTTTTCGCGGCTTAACGCTTGCCGCGCTGGCTGAAAATCCAGAACCCGAAAGTCGCGGACACCGCCAGCGCCAGCCCGAACCATGTGATCGCATATTGCAGGTGATCGTCTTTCAGATGGACCTGAAGCGGACCGGATTTCGGCAGGCCCGACGGCGGCACCTGCGATTCGAGATCGATATAGAAGGGTGCAACCTCGCCCCAGCCGTTCGCCCTGGCCATCGCCAGATGATCGCGCGCGAACCAAAGCCGTTTCGAGGCGTCCTCATGCGGCGTGAACCAGCCGCTCTTTTCGGCGAAGCGGATATAGCCGGTCAGTTTGTAAACCTGAGGCGGGATGGGATCGGCGCTCGCACCGTCGGGCACAAACCCGCGATCGACCGCGACAACCGATCCGTCCTTCAGCCGCGCAGGCGCGAAGACGAATGTGCCGAGACCGGAAATGTCGGTACGGAGTGCAGAGCCGGAACTGTAGACCTTCGCATCCGATTTTGAATCCAGCGTGGCCTCGAAAGTGACGCGCGTGAACTCATCATTCGCGGGACTGAGATTTTGCCATTGCGATTTCGGCGGTAACGCAACCGGCGCCGCTGCGAGCCGTTCGGTGAGTGCCGCGATCAGCGCGCGCTTCTCGTCCTTGCGATGCAGTTGCCAGATGCCGAGCGACACGAGCACAGACACCATCGCAAGTGCGATCAGCGCAAGACCGATGGCGCTGCGCGCCGGCTTCGCGCGTTTGGCCGAAGCCTTTTTCATTCCGGCTTGCGCTCGACGAGCTGGCCTGGCGCAGCCTTGTGATGAAACTGAAGCGCGAGCAGAAGCGATTTCATCGCGCGCAGAGGCCACAGCGTGACGGCCAGAATAAGTGGAATCCACAAGGCCGCATGCAGCCAGAACGGCGGCTGATATTTGATTTCGACGATCAGCGCAGCACCAACCACGATGAAGCCGGCAATCATGATGATGAAGATCGCGGGACCGTCACCGGAATCCATGAAGCTGTAATCGAGCCCGCACGATTCGCAGCGCGGACGCAAAGTGAGATAGCCGTCGTAAAGTTTGCCCTTGCCGCAACGCGGGCAGCGGCAGCCGAGCCCTGCAAAATAGGGCGAGACGGAAGTCCCGGAAGTCGTCGGTTCTGGTGTTTCGGTCATCGCGCTCGCGGTTATTTCAGAGAAATGCGGTGAAGTCTTGAATGTAAAAGGGGCGGCCCGAAAGCCGCCCCTATCTCGTCAATTGAAAGCGCGATCAGTGACCGCCTGCGGCGGCACCTTCGGGACCGTGGCCCCAGACATAGATGCAGATAAACAGGAACAGCCACACCACGTCGACGAAGTGCCAATACCAGGCGGCGAATTCAAAACCGAGGTGCTGCGTCGGCGTGAACTGTCCGGCGAGAGCACGGAACAGGCACACGGTCAGGAAGATGGTTCCAACCAGAACATGGAAACCGTGGAAGCCGGTCGCCATGAAGAACGTCGCGCCGTAGATATTGCCCGAGAAGGCGAACGCCGCGTGGTGATATTCGTAAGCCTGCACGCAGGTGAAGCACGCACCGAGCAGAATGGTGAGAATAAGACCCCACTTCAGACCCTGACGATCGTTTTCGAGAAGCGCGTGATGCGCCCATGTGACCGTTGTGCCGGAGGTGAGCAGAATCAGGGTGTTGAGCAGCGGCAGATGCCACGGGTCGAAGGTCTCGATTCCCTTCGGCGGCCACACGCCGCCGAACAGCGCATCGCGCGTGGCGTGCACGGGATCCGCCGGAAACAGCGCGGAGTTGAAATAGGCCCAGAACCACGCCACGAAGAACATCACTTCGGAAGCGATGAACAGGATCATGCCGTAGCGGTGATGAAGCTGCACGACACGGGTGTGATCGCCCTTGTAGGTCGCCTCGCGGATCACATCCGCCCACCAGCTTGCCATGGTGTAGAGAACGCCAACGGTGCCGACGCCGAACACCAGAGGTGCCGCCGCGTACATGTGGTGCATCCATGAAATGGCGCCGACCGCCATGATGAACGCCGAAATCGATCCCACGATCGGCCACGGGCTCGGATCGACGAGATGATAGTCGTGGTGCTTGACGTGCGCGTCGGCCATTTCAGTTTCTCCGTAACCCTGCCGGCCTCAGCCGGCGTGTTCCCCAGTTATATAGCAAATTCCGTCAGAGACTGCCCTTGCGTTTATCCGGCTCCGACGCCGCAACCGGCTTCGGCTCGGGATCGCGCACAGGGTAGAACGTGTAGGACAGCGTGATCGAATTCAGTTCGTCGTGGTCGTGGTTTTCCGCGAGCTTCGGATCGACGTAGAAAACCACCGCCAGTTCGCGCTTTTCGCCCGGCGCGAAAGTCTGTTCGGTGAAGCAGAAGCAGTTGATCTTCTGAAAGTAAGAACCGACGGCCAGCGGCGCGACATTATATGCAGCCTGCCCCGTGGTCGGGCGCGCGGCCTGATTGGTGACGGTGTAATAGACCGTGACGACTTCGCCGATCTTGACGTCAACCGACGTCTTTTCCGGCTCGAACTTCCACGGCAGACCGCCGCTGATGTTGGAATCGAAACGCACGGTGATGGTTCGTTCGAGCGACGCGTCAGGCGCGGATGTCGCAACCTGAGTCGTGCCGTTGAACCCGGTCGTGCGGCAGAACCAGTTGTAGAAGGGCACGGCGGCATAGGACGCGCCGACCATGAACGCGACCACGAAGCCGCAGATCGACGCGACCATCACATCGCGGTTTGAGGATTTGCGGCTGCCTGCGGGTTGCTGCATCGGGCTTCTCAGATCGGACGCATCAGCACGGCTGGTCCTTTGACCATCGTGACTGCGAAAAAGAGGATCACCAGAACGCCGAGCGCGAGTGCAATGGCAATCGAGCGTTCGCGCTGACGCTTCTTCTGTTCCGGCGTCAGAACGATTCCCTTGATCTGTTTTTTATTCTTGGCCATGACGAGCGCACTCATACCCACGCCCGCAGAAGAGCTGCCGCAGCGACTTCAAGCAGCAGCACCGCAAACAGCATGAACAGATAGAGGATCGAGAATTTGAACAGCGCCCGCGTCGCGCGATTGGCCTCAGCGCCGCTGCGTTCGCGATAGACACGAACCGCAAGCCACAGCATTCCGGTACCGAGCAGGAGCGACGTCACACCATAGACCGCGTCGAAATATCCGAGCGGCCACGGCGCGAAAGCCGCCGTCACCAAGAGAACCGTGTAGAGCAGAATCTGCAAACGCGTCGCGTCGGGACCGGCGACGTTCGGCAGCATCGGCACATTGGCGCGGCCGTAGTCGTCGGTGCGGAACAGCGCCAGCGCCCAGAAGTGCGGCGGCGTCCAGAGGAAGATGATGAGAAACAGCAGAATTGGCTCAGGCGACAGCGATCCTGTCGCAGCGGCCCATGCCACCACCGGAGGCAGCGCGCCTGCCGCGCCGCCGATCACGATGTTCTGTGCGGTCCAGCGTTTCAGCCACATCGTGTAGATCACGACGTAGAAGAAGATAGTGAACGCGAGCAAAGCGCCTGCGAGCCAGTTCACCAGAATGCCGAGCGTCATCACGGAGAAGAATGCGAGCGTCAGGCCGAAAGCCAGAGCTTCGCCGGGCGTGATGCGGCCGCGCGGCACAGGGCGATTTGCAGTGCGTGACATCAAGGCGTCGATGTCGCCTTCGAGGGCCATGTTCATGGCTCCCGATGCGCCGCCGCCGACGGCAATACAGAGGATCGATGTCACGGCCAGAACCGGGTGAAGATGGCCCGGCGCGATCACAAGTCCAACGAGCGCAGTGAAGACCACCAGCGACATCACGCGCGGCTTCAGGAGCGCGACATAGTCGGCGACGCCGGCCTCCGAGATGCGCGGCAAATCGATCGCGTGATGGTCAACAATCGACAAGTGGTGTCTCGTTTCCTTTAACGCTTCACCCGCCGGCGGCCCGGAAGGCCGCGGCGGATGAATTCAACTCAAACGCTGCGCGCTCACTGAACGCGCGGCAGAACTTCAAACTGATGGAACGGCGGCGGCGACGACAGCGTCCATTCGAGCGTCGTTGCACCGGCACCCCATGGATTGTTGCCGGCCGGGACTTTCTTCACGAACGCCTGCACGACGCCGTAGAGGAAAATCAGCACGCCGAATGCGGAAATGTAGGAGCCGATCGACGAGATCAGGTTCCAGCCCGCGAATGCGTCCGGATAGTCGACATAGCGGCGCGGCATGCCGGACAGGCCGAGGAAGTGCTGCGGGAAGAACACGAGGTTGACGCCGATGAACGTCACCCAGAAGTGCAGCTTACCGATAAATTCCGAATACATGTAGCCGTACATTTTCGGAAACCAGTAGTACCAGCCCGCGAAAATGGCG
>BFBZ01000015.1_pt76 | contig 51948 bp, 50 predicted proteins | sample 1888401 | NCBI WGS metagenome assembly BFBZ01 (sample SAMD00112614, study PRJDB3348) | symbiont metagenome | host: Chara braunii
GGCCCTGCCCGCCCCCGACGGCACGGCTGACGACCTCAAGCTCATCAAGGGCATCGGCCCGAAGAACGAGCGCATCCTCAACGAGATCGGCGTGCATCATTTCAGCCAGATCGCGGCATGGTCGCCAGGCCAGGCGARCTGGGTCGGCGATCACATGGCGTTTCCCGGCCGCATCGAGCGCGAGCACTGGATCGCTCAGGCGAAGCTGCTCGCGGCCGGTCTCGACACCGCGCATTCGAGCGCGGTGAAATCRGGGGCCATCACGATCGATGATACGGCCGATGCGCCGCTGAGCGKCGACGAGGCCGACGCCCTCCTGGCGCAGMTGCCGGATTTGGCGCCCGCGGTCGAGAACGAGGACGCCCATGCTGGTCGCCGGCCGCTCGGCCTGGCGGCGCCTCGCGGCGGACAGGCTGATGATCTCAAGCTGATCAAGGGCATCGGCAAGCAGAACGAGGCGCGACTGCACGGCCTGGGGATCTGGCACTTCGCGCAGATCGCGGCATGGACCCCCGACCACGCCAAATGGGTCGGCTCCTATCTCGCCTTCGCCGGCCGGATCGAGCGCGAGCAATGGATCGCGCAGGCCGAGGARCTGGCCAGCGGCGGCACCACCGAATTCGCCCGCCGCGTCGAAGCAGGTCTGGTGAAGTCGTCGCTCGACGACGGCTCGCATGGCCAGGACAATATCGAGATCGTGCAGCCGCGGGAGTGAACTCGACGCGGAGAGCCCGTGGCGCTCCTCCCTCATTGCGGGACGCGCGGAGCCTGTGTCCCGCTGTTTTACTCCGCCATATCCACCGGCTCGGTGCGCGACGGGCCGGCCAGCGGCCGCTCCTCCATCAGGATCATGCAGACGGAGGCGCAGGCGAGCATCACGGTGGCGGCCGCAAACACGAAGCGGAAGGCATAGATCATGTCGGCTTCCGCGATGCCGCTGACCGCGCCATGCGCCCCCTCCGCCAGCGAGATGTCTGCGCCGAGCACCATCAGCAGGATGGCGCTGAAAGCCGCGACGGTGAACGACGACATCATCGAGCGGAAGAAGTTCATGGCGCCGGTGATGGTGCCGATCTGCGACCGCGCCACGGCGTTCTGCAGCGACACCACCGAAATCGGGAACGCCGTGCCGAGCCCGATGCCGCAAACCGACAGCAGCACCAGCAGGACCCACAGCGACGGCGTGGTCACCGTCATGACCGCGGCCGCGATGGTGCCGATGAAGGTGCCGAGGATGGCGACGCGCTTGTAGTGCTTGACCCGGGCCATGGTGCGGCCGGCGATGGCCGCCCCGAAGGTCGAGATCGCAGCGATCGGAATCAGGCCAAGACCGGCCTGGCTCGGCGTCAGATGATAGACCAGCTCGTAATACAGCGGCAGGTGCACGGTCAGCCCGATCAGCGCGCCGAGCGCGCAGCCGCTCGCCAGCATGCCATAAGGCACCACCGTGCCGCCCATCAGCGACAGCGGCAGGAACGGCTCATCGGCCCGCTTGGCGTGCCAGACGAAGCCGAGGCCGAGCGCAACGGCGCTGCCGATCATCGCCAAAATGGTCGGCGACAACCAGGCCAGCCGGTGGCCGCCCCAGGTCAGGACCAGCATGAACACGACGGCCGAGGCCATCAGCAGCAGGCCGCCGGCCCAGTCGACCTTGCGCAGCCGGTGATAGACCGGCAGCCGGGCCATCTTGGGCAACAGCAGTGCCAGCGCGGCAATCGCGAGCGGGACGTTGATCCAGAAGATCATCGACCAGTGCAGGTGGTCGGCGAAGAAGCCGCCGATAACCGGCCCGAGCAGGCCGGCGAGCAGCCAGACACCACTGAAATAGGCCTGGTACTGACCGCGCTCGCGGGGGCTGACCACGTCCGAGATCACCGTCTGGACCACCGGCATGATGCCGCCGCCGCCGAGCCCCTGCAGGCCGCGGGCGAGGATCAAGACCGGCATGTTCGGCGCCAGCGCGCASACCACAGAGCCGACGACGAACAGGCTGAGCGCCGTGATGATCATGGCGCGGCGGCCATAGATGTCGCAGAGCGTGCCGAACACCGGCGCCACCGCGGTCGAGGCCAGCAGATAGGCGGTGATCACCCATGAGAGATTGGTGACGTCCTGGAACTCGCGGCCGATGGTCGGCAGCGCCGTCGCGACGATSGTCTGGTCGAGCGCGGCCAGGAACATCGTCAGCAGCAGGCTCATCAGAATCGTGCGGACCTCGGTCTGGGTCAGCGGCACCGGCGGCGCGATCGGCGGGGCGTCCTCGACCGCCTGCACCTGCGGCGGAATGGCCGCCAGCTCGGCCGCAATCTCTTCGGGCAAGGATTGGGACGCAGCCGGATAATGGCTCTGCCGATCAAACTTGTTCATGGGGATAAATGCTATGCCGCGCGCGGCCAACGCCGCGCAGATTCGCCAGATAGCGAACTACTTAAGGGATAATTTTCCCTTGCGGCAGCAGGCGGCGCGCATGGGTGCATCCCGGCAGCGCACGTGCGGTCGCGCCGAGTTGAATTGCTGCGAGCGCGAAGTGACCGGCCTATTTCGGCCGGCGCTTCAGCTTGGCGCGCTTCGGCAGCAGCACCGGCCACGCGACGATGTGGTTCTCGAGCTGGTCGTCCGGAACAGTRTCCTCCGTCCCCTCGACGCGGCCGCGCACGGACACCCCGGCTTCATGCACGGTCTGAGGATCCCCCGAGATCAGCGGATGCCACCAATAGAGATCACGCCCCTCCGCCACCAGCCGGTAGCCGCAGCTCGGCGGCAGCCAGGTGATGGTGCGGACATTCTCAGGCGTCAGGCGAACGCAATCCGTCACCTGTTCGGAGCGGTTTGCGTAATCCTTGCAGGCACATAGACCCGCATCGAGAAGCCGGCAGGAAATATGGGTGAAGTAGATGTCACCGGTATCCTCGTCCTCGAGCTTCTCCAGGCAGCAGCGACCGCASCCGTCGCACAGGCTTTCCCATTCGGCCTCGGACATCTCTTCCAAGGTCTTGGTTTTCCAGAAAAATCCCTCCTGGCCCGAGGGACGTTTGAGCGGAGCAGTCATCAGACGAATCCCAGCGGGCGCGGCATCGCCGCCATCTAGTGGCCCCACCCGAGCGGGCGCAAGGGGCGCTTGGCCGGTTGAAGCGGCACGTTAGCTTTGTGCATCAAATTATRAGCGGAACCATTGGTTTGTGCCCCCCGCTCAGCTAGATATGAAGGCGAGTMGTCCCCGGCAGCGGCATTGCGACTCGGTGCAGGCTACTCCAAGTTGGGGGACCTGAACTTGGAGCTGCCTTGGGTTTGCCGCAACAATCGCGCAAGACCCTTCGATAGCCCCAGCCCCGTGTGCTGAGTGCTTTCGAAGCCAGCTGACACGCTTTCGAAACGACCAGGGTTCCCGTGCGGCAGATCATTCCAGACGAATGGAAGAAGCGGATCAACAATTTCCGCCTGGATCTCGACGCCCGGTTCGATTCGGCGTTGTTCTCCTCGCTGCGCGGCACCCGCGAGCTGTATGAGCGCTATTCGGCGTTCATGGACCGCTTCTACGTCGGCGGCTGGAAGCGCTGGGTGTTCGTCGAGCCGCTGTCGGAGGCTGCMACGATCGGCCTCGGCGGCCTGGTCCTGATGYTGGCGCTCGCGATCCCCGCGTTCCGGGAAACGGCGGACGAGGACTGGCTGAAGAAGTCCGACCTCGCGGTCACCTTCCTCGAYCGCTACGGCAACCCGATCGGCAGCCGCGGCATCAAGCACAACGACTCGATCCCGCTGGAGGACTTCCCGGATAATCTGATCAAGGCGACGCTCGCCACCGAGGACCGCCGCTTCTACGACCATTTCGGCATCGACTTCCCCGGCCTCGCGCGCGCGCTCGTCACCAACGCCCAGGCCGGCGGCGTCCGCCAGGGCGGCTCCTCGATCAGCCAGCAGCTCGCCAAGAACCTGTTCCTGTCCAACGAGCGCACCATCGAGCGCAAGGTCAACGAGGCGTTCCTGGCGATCTGGCTCGAGACCCGCCTGACCAAGAACGARATCCTCAAGCTCTATCTCGATCGCGCCTATATGGGCGGCGGCACCTTCGGCGTCGACGGCGCGGCGCATTTCTACTTCAACAAGTCGGTGCGCGACATCAACCTGGCCGAGGCCGCGATGCTGGCCGGCCTGTTCAAGGCGCCGACCAAGTTCGCGCCGCACATCAACCTGCCCGCCGCCCGYGCCCGCGCCAAYGTGGTGCTCGACAATCTCGTCGATGCCGGCTTCATGACCGAGGGCCAGGTGTTCGGCGCCCGCCGCAACCCGGCCTTTGCGGTCGACCGCCGCGACGAAAGCTCGCCCAACTACTTCCTCGACTATGCCTTCGACGAGATGCGCAAGCTGGTCGACACGTTTCCGAAATCCTACACCGAGCGCGTGTTCGTGGTGCGGACTTCGATCGACATGAACGTGCAGCATGCTGCCGACGAGGCGATCGAGAACCAGCTGCGCCAGTTCGGCCGCGACTACCATGCCACCCAGGCMGCCACCGTGGTCTCAGACCTCGACGGTGGCATCCGCGCCATGGTCGGCGGCCGCGACTAYGGCGCCAGCCAGTTCAACCGCGCCACCGACGCCTATCGGCAGCCGGGCTCGTCGTTCAAGCCGTACGTGTACACGACGGCGCTGCTCAACGGCTACAAGCCGACCTCGACCATYGTCGACGGCCCGGTCTGCATCGGCAATTGGTGTCCGCAGAACTATGGCCATTCCTATTCMGGCACGGTGACGCTGACGCAGGCGATTACCCGCTCGATCAACGTCGTTCCGGTGAAGCTGTCGATCGCGCTCGGCGGMAAGGAGGGCCCGAAGGCGGGCCGCGCCAAGATCGTCGAGGTCGCCCGCCGCTTCGGCATCAAGGCGCCGCTGCCGGACACGCCKTCGATGCCGATCGGCTCYGACGAGGTRACGGTGCTGGAGCACGCTGTCGCCTATGCGACCTTCCCGAACAAGGGCAAGGCCGTCACGCCGCATTCGGTGCTGGAGGTCCGCACCGGCGCYGGTGACCTGGTCTGGCGCTGGGACCGCGACGGYCCGAARCCGAAGCAGGCGATCCCGGCCTCGGTGGCCGCCGACATGGCGGGCATGATGAGCCACGTGGTCAGCGAGGGGACCGCACGCCGCGCCGCACTCGACGGCATCCCGACCGCCGGCAAGACCGGCACCACCAACGCCTACCGTGATGCYTGGTTCGTSGGCTACACCGGAAACTTCACCTGCGCCGTCTGGTACGGCAATGACGACTAYTCGCCGACCAACCGCATGACCGGCGGCTCGCTGCCGGCGCAGACTTGGCACGACATCATGGTCGCCGCGCATCAGGGCGTCGAGGTCAAGGAGCTGCCCGGCGTCGGCATGGGCGAGAAACTGCCGCAGCCGGCCTCCGCCGCGACGGCCCAGGCAGGCCAGCCGAAAACCCTCGAGATCAAGCCCGGTCCGCCGCCGGTGCTGACCCGCCGTGGCGCCGAGATCCTGGTCCAGGTCGAGAAAATGCTCGACGATGCCGCCCGCGTCGCCGAGAAGGCGGCACCGGTCGATCCGCGCAAGCCGGCCAAGCCCGTGTCGTCGAGCGCGCTCGCCTTCCCTGAGAACTACGCCGCGGCAACCGCCGATGGCGTGACCACGCCTGCCTTGCGCAAGAACTGACGACGGCGATTTCCGTGCGGCTGCTCTTCATCACCTTGATTGCACTCCTGATCGCGACCGGCGTCGGCATCGGCGCAACCTGGATGACCACCACGCGCGGCACCGAATTCGGCACCTTGACCATCGGAGCGTGGACGGCACGCCCGAAGACCGGCACGGCCGATGTCGATCCTTACGCACGCGCCACCATCACCCGCAACGGCGAGCTGCCGATCGGCACCGGCGATGGTGTCGCGTTCACCGCCACCACCGACGACAAGAAAAAGCCGCTCGATGGCCGCTGCGACATCCTCGTCAGCGGCGTGACGCCCCCCGCCCGCTTCTGGACGCTCACGCTGTACGATCGCAAGGGCCACCTCGTGCCCAACACGCTGCAGCGCTACGGCTTCACCAGCCAGGAGCTCGTGCGTGGCGCCGACGGCTCGTTCGAGATTCGCGTCGCATCGCGCTCACGCTCCGGCAACTGGTTGCCGACCGGCGGCATCGAGCGCTACGCGCTGATGCTGCGGCTGTACGACACGCCGGTGGGCGTCGCCACGCGCACGCAGCGCGACGCGCCGATGCCCGCGATTACGACAGTGGGCTGCCCATCATGATCCGGCTGCTGTTCACCGTGATCGTCGGCGTGCTGCTCGGYGGCGTGGTCCATCTCGTYAGCGTGCTGGCCCTGCCGCGGATCTCGACCCAGGATGCCTATTCGCGGCTGACGCCGATGACCAAGCTCAATGCCGTGACGCAGCTGCCGCTTGCCGATCCCAACAACTCGCCGATGCCGTTCATGGACCCGGCCTTCGCGATGGCGATCTGTCGCTACGATCTGTCGGAGGGGCCGCTCAAGCTGACCGTTCCGGTCAGCCAGGCCTATACGTCGGTGTCATTCTATACCCGCAACGAAATCGCCTATTACGCCATCAATGATCGCTCCGCCGGCAAGCGCGTGATCGAGCTCGATCTGATGACCGAAGCCSAGCACGAGGATCTTCCAGAGGACGAAGAGATCACCGCCGCCGACCGGCTGATCATCGATTCGCCGACGACCACCGGATTGATCGTGTTGAAGGCCCTCGCGGCCGAGCCCGGCCTGATGCCGCAGGCCCAGGCCTCCCTTGCAGCCGCCAGTTGCGGCCTGCAGGCCGAGGCTCCCGCCAAGGCGGAAAAGCCGCGCGGCAAGCGGTAAGGCGTTACGAGGACCTTCAATCAAATCCACAACGCTCTCTTCATCCTTGGTGGCATAGTCGTTGTCGCGCTTCGCTGCTATGACGGCACAGGACGGCGGCGCTTCGCCCAATATCAAGGTCATGCCCCTCGAAATCGAACGGAAGTTTCTCGTCAAGTCCGAGGCTTGGCGAGGTCAGGCGACGCATCGTCAGCGTCTTCGCGATGGTCTCGTCGCGCGTCAGGATGGGCTCAAGGTTCGCGTCCGGTGCTATGGCGATCGAACGACGCTCTGCGTGAAGAGCGGCCGGCGGGGGTTGTCGCGGGAAGAATTCGAGTACGAGATTCCCAGGGATCATGCCGAGGCGATCTTCGCGCATTGCGAGGGACGCATCATCGAGAAGACCCGTCATTATGTGCCGGGCGACAGCGGCCTCTGGGAGGTCGACGAGTATCACGGGCCACTGGACGGCATCATCATCGCAGAAATCGAGCTGCCGACCGAAACGGCTGCCGTGCAGATCCCGGATTGGGTCGGCGACGACGTCACCGGCGATCCACGCTACAGCAAGGCCAACATGCTGACGGAGCGGTTGCGTGCGACGGACGTTCGCGAGCTGCGACGCGCGCGTCTTGCAGGCCTGTGATGCGCGGATCCGCCGCTTGACCCGTGTCAAATCATCCCTGCGCCGCCCATCCTAAACAGCSCGGGTTTTGGCGGGCGTGAACAGGCCTGCGCACGGAGTGTCTGATACGATGAGTTCATCGCAGGTGATGTCGCAGGCGCTGCGCGCCAAGATCATGTCGGCGGACGACGCCGCCGCGTTGGTCAAGCCCGGCAGCCATGTCGGCATGAGCGGCTTCACCGGCTCCGGCTACCCGAAGGCCGTGCCGCTGGCGCTGGCGCGCCGCATCGAGGCGGCGCATGGGCGCGGCGAGCCGTTCCGCATCGGCGTCTGGACCGGCGCATCGACCGCGCCCGAACTCGACGGCGCGCTGGCCAAAGCCAATGGCATCGATCTGCGCCTGCCCTATCAGTCCGATCCCACCACGCGCCAGCGCATCAACGCCGGCAGCATGGAATATATCGATCTGCATCTCAGCCATGTCGCGCAATTCGTGTGGTTCGGATTCCTCGGCCATCTCGACATCGCCGTGATCGAATGCGCCGGCATCCTTCCCGACGGACGACTGATCCCGTCGACCTCGATCGGCAACAACAAGACCTGGCTCGACCAGGCCGACCGCGTCATCATCGAGGTCAATTCCTGGATGAACCCGGCGCTGCTCGGCATGCACGACGTCTATTACGGCACGCGGCTGCCGCCGCATCGCAAGCCGATCCCGATCATAGCTCCCGGCGACCGCATCGGCGAGACCACCTATCGCTGCAATCCGGACAAGATCATCGCGATCGTCGAGACCCATGCGCCGGACCGCAACACCACCTTCACTCCGCCTGACGAGGTCTCCGGTGCGATCGCCGGCCACATCCTGGAGTTCTTCGAACATGAGGTGAAGCAGGGCCGCCTGCCGCGCAAACTGCTGCCCCTGCAGTCGGGCGTGGGCAATGTCGCCAACGCCGTGATGGCGGGGCTCGATGAGGGGCCCTTCCCCCACCTGACGGCGTACACCGAGGTGCTGCAAGACGGCATGCTCAACCTGATCCGCTCGGGGCGGATGGATCTCGCTTCGGCAACCGCACTGTCGCTCAGCTCGGAGGCGGCGATCGAGTTCAACCGCGAAATCGAGTTCCTGCGCGACCGCATCGTGTTGCGGCCGCAGGAGATCTCCAACCATCCCGAGGTGATCCGCAGGCTCGGCGTCATCGCCATGAACGGGCTGATCGAGGCCGACATCTACGGCAATGTGAACTCGACCCATGTCCGCGGCAGCAGCATCATGAACGGCATCGGCGGGTCCGGCGACTTCGCCCGCAATGCCTATCTGTCGATCTTCATGACGCCGTCGACGGCCAAGAACGGCGCGATCTCCTGCATCGTGCCGATGGTGACCCATGTCGACCACACCGAGCACGACGTGCAGATCCTCGTGACCGAGCACGGACTGGCCGATCTGCGCGGCCTGTCGCCGAAGCAGCGCGCGCGCGCCATCATCGACAAGGCGGCGCATGCGAAATTCCGTCCGGCCTTGTCGGACTATTTCGAGCGGGCCTGCCGCGATTCGAGCGGCAAGCATACGCCGCATCTGCTCGACGAGGCGCTCCGCCTGCTCAGGCCCGAATGAGACTGGCCTCGGCTAGATCATGATGCGTTTCCACGGAAACGCATCATGGTCTTTCCTCCTTGTTTGAGCATGATCTTTTCGGAAAACCGGTTTCCACTTTTCCGGATCATGCTCTACCCCTTGGAGGTCAGCGGCCGCTGGATGAGCGGGCGCGCGGCCACCGGCGGATTGGCGGTCTGAGCGGCCAGTTCGCCGATCAGGCGATCCGCTTCGGCTGCGATCGAATCCGGCGCCTGCAGCACCAGCCGCTCCAACGCCCAGCGATAGGACGAGACGCGCTGCTCCAGGCAGATCTGTACCCATTGCACGATCAGCGAATTCTCCTGCATGCGCGCGACGGCATCGGCCTTTTCGCGCGGCGACAGCTCGGTCATATAGTGCATGCTGGCATCGCGCTTGCGGTCGAGATCGATCACGCGGATCGCGGATGCAAAGAACGGTTCGAAGCGAGTGATGTCGTCGCGTACGTCGTCGATCAGCTGCGCGTAGCGCGACGCATGCGAGCGATGCGGCTCGTCGATCAGCGCACGGCCATAGGCGGTGCGATCGAACGCCACCTTCTGGCGCCAGGGCGATGCTGACGGCTGGTAGTCGCCGAACACCGCCTTCCAGGCGGGACGCGAATGCGGCGGCTCGATCAGCGGATAAGCCAGATCGCGCAGTTGGCGCTCATTGTCAGTCAGCTGAAACTGCGATGGCTTGACGCCCACGCTGGCGGTGGCTTCCGCCCCGATCCATTTGTGCATGTCGTCGTTGCGCATATCGGCGCGCGTGCGGCCGAAATCACCGCCGCTGCAGGCGCCGAGCAATGCGCTGGAAAGACCAAGCGCGACGGCCGGCGCTGCCCGCCGGACCCGAACCATCATGTCCGGCATTCCCATTCCCCTGCGCAATCAGCGGCGACGRCGGCGGCGGCTTGGTGCGGCGCCCTCGCGAGGACCGCGATCGTCACTGCTGCTTTCCCGCTCGATGCGAACAACGGGAAGAATCACAATCGTCCCCATGCCCTCCTGCGGCGCGCCGGTCACCGGGGATCGCGCGCGACGCGCTGCATCCGTCGGGAATTCAATGATGGTCGCCATGTCAGCTCTCTTTCGTGCCCGAAGTTCGAACCCCCAAACTTTCCCCCTTGCCCGAACTTCGCAGGCCAGAGGGCACGCACAACTGACGATTTCGATGCGACGCCCTGACGAGACAAGGCAGCGGCGACGCAGTGAGACAGGATCGAGCCGGCATCATGTCAACGCCATGGCTCGACGCTCGAACGGGTCGATTAAGATCAGGACGTGGTTAAGAGGGTGTTAATGYACGCTGCAGGAAACACGGATGGCGTGCAGCCGTAGCGGAGATCGCAAGTGGGCGTTGCGCCTTTGTCTCACCGGGAAAATTCGGCCCATCTTCACCGATTGTTTTCCTTAACGGCCCATTAAAACAACTCGGCTCTAATCGACACAACGATTGCCGAAGTTGCGTACCCGACATGACAAGATCATCGCTGTTCCCCGGCTTCGACGGGTTGCTGACGCTGTCGCGCCGCGAGGGCGTCGACATCAAGCCCACTCTGCTGCGTGTCCTGACCGACCTCTATGTCCAGGCGAGCACCCATTCGGCGGATGAGGAGCGGCAATTCGTCGAGTTGGTCTCGCGATTGGTCGATGACGTCGATGACGCGACCCGCGCGGCCGTCCGCGCCCGCCTCGCGATCTATCCGGGTACACCGATCGAGATCCTGACGAAGCTCGGACTGCGCCCGGCACAGAATGAAGCGATGCTGCCCTTGGCCGGGCCCATTCCGTCGGCGCTCCGCGCATCTCCGCTCAAAGCTCCCGCACGCGAGGACACCCCGTCCGCCGGATTGACGATGCAGCCGCGTGATGCGGCCGAGCTCAGCGAGATGTTCCTGCGCGCCGGCGTCAAGGAGCGCATCGCCATCCTGGAGAACCTCGCCACCGCGCCGCTGCGGCCTGCAGCGCCCACACCGCCGCATCGCGCGCTGAATGCAATCGAGGYTTTGGAGATGGCGGCCTTCAATGCGGACGTGGAGACGTTCACGTTGGAGCTCGGCGAAAGCCTGCTGCTTCCGGCACGCATCACGCAGGAGGTGATGAACGATGCGAGCGGCGAGCCGCTCGCCTGCGCGGCAAAGGCGCTGGGCATGCCGGGCGCGGCATTCGAACGCGTGCTGCTGTTCCTCAAGCCCGAGATCGGCCAGTCGGTCGAGGCCGTCTTCAGATTGTCGCGGCTCTACGAGCGCCTCAGCGAGCAGGCAGCCTTGATCATGCTGGCGGCCTGGCGTGGYTCGGCGATCGCGGCGATCCGGGCGAAGCATCGCCCSGCTCTCTATGATGACGAACGGCAGAATGTCCGCGCGAGCWCGCCGCGCACAGCGCAARGTTCGCCGCGGCCGATCGTGCGCACCGTCAGCGAGGGCTTCAAGCGCTGACGCGCCGCTCTGCCGTCCTGGCTGAGCGGCTTCGGCATGGACGCTTGCGAATTGGCGCTCGCAACGGGAGGCTCGCGATGGCGGATTACGCCTGATCGCGGGCGAGGTCGAGAAAGTGGCGGCCCTGCTTGTCCTCGGTCTCCACGATCCAGGCGTCGGGATCGAAACGCACTTCCTTCACCAGACGCTCTTCGATCTGCGTCTCGGGCTGCGGCTGCGGAGCGATCGGGACAAAGAAGCGGTCGATGGGGCGACTGTCGTCATAGACGGTCTGCGGCGCCGGCATGTACAGCTGCGCGGTGCCATCCATCAAGGCAACCTTGATGAACACCGCACCGGCCTCTTCGGCGCCACGCCGGCGAATCGCGCTGAATGCGCCGGCCGACTGGCAGCGGCGCAAATAGGCGCTCACCCAGATGCTGCTCTTCAATCGCATGACAGGTTCACGGCCGGCGGAACGACGCGCTGCAAGCTGCAGCCCAGGGACGCCCTGCTCTATTCGATCGGATGGCCGATGACAATCGCTAGCTCGCGCACCAGCCGGTCCGACAGCTGGCCTGTCACCGGCAGCTTGCGCTCACGCTCGAAYTTCTGGATCGCAGCCTGGGTCTCGGAGCCGATCATCCCGGTGGGCTTCAACTGACCATAGCCATATTCAGTGAGCGCGCGCTGGACTGCGGCGACGCGACGCGCGTTGCCGCCCGGCGTGGGCTGGGCGCGTGAGGCGCCCTGGCCGCCGCTGACCGACCGCACCAGGTCGGCCAGCGGATCGGCGTATTTCTGATCCGGCCGCGCATCGGCGGTCCGCTGCTCCGCCGGCCTCGGTTCCACGACCCGCGTGTCGGGAGGCCGGGTCTCGGTCACCTTGGGATCGAACGGAGAGAGATCGGCCTCCGTCGGYCGCGGCCGCGGCAACGGATTGGCATTGGCRAGCGCCGGAGGAATGGTGACGATCGAGCCGAACATCGGTGCGGGATGCGGACCCGATTGCAGGAAGACAGCGTTGACAATGATCGCGCTGCCGGCCGCACAGGCCAGCAGACCGGCGAACATGTCCTTGGGGCTGTAGAGGACGGCACGCATCAGCCAGCCGCGTTCGTCCACCGCCTCGACCGCGGCAGCAGCGGCACCGGCGCGCTTGCGGCGGCGCCGGACCGGCGCCTCATCCTCGTCTGCAGCTCGTCTAGGCACTCTTCTTCACCTGAATCACCTGCCCGGCCTGGGCAGATCGCGAAGGCGACAGCGCCGTGATCGTCGCGCCCGCCGCCTCCGCGGCAACACAATCGATGGGAAGCGCGATCGAAACCGTCGTTCCCTCGTCGAGCTTGCTTTCTATCGACATTTCGCCGCCATGCAAGTTCACGAGGCTCTTCACGATCGAGAGACCGAGGCCGGTTCCCTCGTGCCGCCGCTGATAGGTCTTGCCGGCCTGGAAAAATGGATCGCCGATGCGCTTCAGGTCGTCGGCCGCGATCCCGACACCTGTGTCGGTGATCCGCAGCAGCAGTTGCGGCCCCTCGATGGCGGCCGACACCATGACCCGGCCGCCACGCTCCGTGAACTTGATCGCGTTGGACACCAGATTGATCACGATCTGCTTGAACGCACGCGGATCACCCGTGATGGTCGGGAGATCGTGCGGCACGTCGGCTGACAGATCGACGCCGTTTTCCCGGGCGCGCAGCGCCAGCAGATTGCAACAATTGATCAGCGCTGCGCGCGGCGCGAACGGCTCGGGCGTCAGCTCGAAATTGCCCGACTCCATCTTCGACATGTCGAGAATACCGTTCACGACAGACAGAAGATGCTGACCGGAATCATTGATCAGCTGGGCATATTCGCGGCGGCGCGCGGCGTTGAGCACCAGCGCCTGCTCCTGCATCAACATCTCGGAGAAGCCGATGATGGCGTTCAGCGGCGTGCGCAGCTCRTGGCTCATGGTCGCGAGGAATCGCGTCTTGGCCGCATCGGCACGTTCGGCCGCGCTRCGCGCCAATTCRAGCGCCTGCTCCTGCAGCTTGCGATCGGTGACRTCGCGCATGACGGCGACCACCTCCTGCTCCGCGCCGCTCGGSGTCCGGGCSGCGGCATCGAGCGGCCGACAGCGCATCTCGACCCAGATGAAATCGACCGCATGATGCGGGCCGCGCGTGTCGCCCCCGGCATCGCGGCGGAGCCGGAACTCGACGCTCGACGCTTCGCTGCCGCGCGCCGCTTCCGACAACGCCGTCAGATAAGCGGGGCGATCGGCGACATGAACCCGCTCGAACAGGCCATGGCCTTGCAACTGGGCAACRGAGGTCCCAAGCAGATTCTCGACTGCAGGCGAAATGAACATCACCGCGCCGTTGCGCCGGTGGCGGGAGATCACGTCGCTCATGTTGCGCGCGAGCAGACGGTAACGCTCCTCCTCCATCGACAACAACGTCACGCCGGTTCGCGCCAGCGTGTCGGCGGCAAAAGCGAGCACGGCGGCATAGAGCGTGGCAGACGCGACGCCGAAGGCGAGCAGACCCATTCGCACCGCCGGATTCATCTCCGGCCTCGGCAGCCAGCCGAGATGCCCGATGAGGATCAGCAGCAAGGCGCATGACAGCGCCAGCGCCGCCGAGAACACCACGACGCGACGCGACGCCGAGAACGCGGCCTCCAGGGGCACGACGATCAGCCAGACTGCGGCAAAGGATTCGATGCCGCCGGTCTCGATCGAGACGGACATGATCAAGGCGGAGAGCGCGAGCGACGACAGCGCGCAGGCGCTCTCATAGCGGCCCGTGCGTGACAGATACCAGGACAGCAGGATCGGCGCGATCAGCCACGCCAGCGCGCCGACCTCGAGCGCACTCGGCGCGCCGCGCATCGCGAGATAGGCGGGAAAGACGGCGAACGCAGCCAGGCTGCCGAGCAGGCGCGGCGCGATGAAGGCGCGGTGGCGCGCGCGCGTCATCGCATCAGTTCGAGCCGATGGATGCAACAAAGCATCAAGACATTCGCGGATGATACTCAACACACTCACGGCTCTCGCGCCTCGGCCTGTCGGACACTGTCATAAAGAACGTGCCGGGACGCCCCCTGTCGTCACGCGTCAACCTGTCAGACTCGCATTAAGCGAACGCTAAGGGCCACGCTGCGGTGACTGCGCCATTCGGCCGGGATGGTGAACGCATGGTTTCCGCCTCTCAGTGCGACCGCCAAAGCGTCGCCATCCGCAGCTGGTTGGAAGGCGCGCSCTGCCGTCGCCAACGAAACGTTTACGTCGAAAAAAGTTCCCGGGCCGGCTTCGCGAAATCTCAACCAATTAAGCTCACAGCAAGCAGTCGCGACGTAAAACAAAGCATCCGCCGATCTCGGCCGCGCCTCTCAGAGACAGGCGAGATCAGGCAGGACGGTCGGGGTTGCGTGATGTTCTTTCTGCTTCGGATGGCATTCTGGCTCGGACTCGTGCTGGTGCTGCTGCCGCGCGAGAAGAGCCCCGACGCCGACAAGCTGCCGCAGATCAATGCGCACGAAGCCGTGCAGGCGGCGACCGCTGCGGTCTCCGACATGAGCCAGTTCTGCAAGCGTCAGCCGCAAGCCTGCGAGGTCGGCGGCCAGGCTGCGACCGTGATCGGTCATCGTGCCCAGGAAGGTGCGCGCAAGATCTATCAGATCATCACCGACAAGCCGGAGACGGCCGAGAAGCCGGCCACTGCGGACAAGTTGATCGGGCCGGTGAAGCCGGCCAATCTCGACAAGCGCGCCAACGATCATACCGGGTCGATCGACGGCCCCGCGGCTGAGGAKKCTCTGCCAGGAGACGCTGCCGCTGACACGCTGTCCAGCGACGACCTCGCAGCCGAATGGCGCCTGCCGCCGACGCCCTGACCCCACCGCAGCGCTGTCGCTTTCGTCCCGCCGAACGCCTATATGAGGGCGCATATCGGGACCTGAGAGCACCATGACGATCGACGAAATCCGCGACAATTTCGCCCTGCTTGACGACTGGGACGACCGCTACCGCTACGTCATCGAGCTCGGCCGCACCTTGGCGCCGATGCCCGAGGACGAGCACTCGGCTGCCAACAAAGTGCAGGGCTGCGCCAGCCAGGTGTGGCTGTCGCGCCATGTCGATCGCGGCGGCGCCGGGCCGATCCTGAACTATCTCGGTGACAGCGACGCCCATATCGTGCGGGGCCTGATCGCGATCCTGCTGACGCTGTATTCGGGACGCACCCCGCAGGAGATCCTCGCCATCGACGCGCCTGCTGTGTTCGACGAGCTCGGATTCCGCGAGCATCTGACGCCGCAGCGTTCCAATGGTCTGCGTTCCATGGTCGAGCGCATCCGCTCGGACGCGCGCGAAGCACTCGCCGCCGCCGGCTGATCGGTTCCGCTATTTCTCGCGCTCGGGGCGCTGCTGACCAAGCCCCATCTTCTTGGCCAGTTGCGAGCGCGTGACCGCGTAGTTCGGCGCCACCATCGGATAGTCCGGCGGCAGGTTCCATTTGTCGCGATATTGCTCGGGCGTCATGTTGTACTGGGTGCGCAAATGGCGGCGCAGTGATTTGAAGCGCTTGCCGTCCTCGAGGCAGACCAGATAGTCCGGATGGATCGACTTTTTCACCGGCACCGCGGGCCGCGCCGGCTCGGGCGCAGGCTCGCTGCGTCCCGCAGCGACGCGCGTCAGCGCGGCGTGGACCTGGCTGATGAGCGAGGGAATCTCGGCCGCAGGCGTCGGATTGTTGCTGAGATAGGCCGACACGATGTCGGCAGTCAGATCGATGAAGCTCTTGCCGGCTCCGTCCGTCATTGCCCCCTCGCCGTCTTCCACCCGGTGATTCTCGTAAGCAAGTATCGCTCTGGCCGAGCGCCCCTGTTGTCTTACGATTCTTCAAGCAATATGGGCAAATGACTGGCGAAATGACAATAAGGTGAGGACTTCTTCTTGAGAAGATCTGTCCACGGCGAAGTAATGTGTGCGGTATACCAGTGAGGTCGGCCGTCCGCGGCTCAGCCGCGGCCTTCGAGGTGCGTGCGCAATTCGTCGATCGAGGCAAAGCGCATCATGCCCTCCGGCATCTGCGCCTCGATCGAGCCGTCCGAATAGAGCGAATAGGCCATCCCATCGACAACACCGGACTTGATGATGCTGATCGCAGCCGGTGCCTCGGCCGGCGCGATCTCAGGCTCAGGGGCGGGCTCGGGCTCCGGCTCGACGAAAGCCGGCGCGGCGCGCGCGAAGCGACGCGGGAATGGCGGTCGAGGCGCCTCTGCCGCCCGCGGCCGCTCGGAGCGCTGCCAACCATCATCGAATCCCGGCGCAGGCTCCGGCGGCGCCGGAGCCTCAAGCGGCTCAGCGGGGGGCTCGGTCGGCGGAGGCTGCCGGAAATCGCTGGCGAACGGCTCGGAGCCGCGCTTGTCCGCCCGTTCACGATCCCGCCTTGACGATGAGGCGAACAGCAGATTGCGCTTGGGACGCTCGGACGCCTCCGTCTCCGGTCCGCCAAGGGTCSGTTCTGGCTCGGACGGCCGCAGCGGCGAAGCAAGCGGTGGCGGCGCGGACAGAGACGACAGGGGCCCGGCGGACATTGGCGAGGCAGGAATAGGCGCCGACGACAACGGCGCCGACAGGTCCGGCATGCGCGGACGCGCGCGCGGCGTCACGCCCTCCCGCCAGGCATCCTCGGCCGGCGGCATCGCGGGCGCGTCGAGGTCAGGYTTGTTCACCCCCGGCAATTGCAGCGGCCGGATCTCTGCATCCGCCGGACCGCGCGTGCGCAAGCGCTGCGAGATCACTTTCAACTCGGCGAGCACAGCCGCGAGTCCGAGCATCAGCAGGCCGCTGCAGACGCCGAGGGTTCCAGACAGGATCAGCGTGTTGCCGACGCTGAACTCTTTGACCGGAATACCCCAGGCWATCGCTCCAAGCCCAGCCAGYACGGCCAGAGCCCCAGCGGCCAACATCGCACTCATCATTCGAACCTATCCCCTAATGCGCCGGTACCRGACTGCGTCCCGACCGATATCACACTAGTTTCCTGCGGTTGCCCGCGTCCCTTGAATCCGGTTCTAGTCGAAATCCGCGACAATTTGCAGCGGAACTTCGGCCGCACTCCCGGCTCTCCACGTCGAAGCGGCCAAGCRCGCCACGATCGYGCCACATTTCYCCGCCGCTAACCCACGGAACCGGCTCGGGTTCCTCCGKGTTTTCCCGGAGCCTGATGGTTCAGGACGCGTTCATGTGGCTATGCCAATATGGCACCAAGCAGCCGAAATTCGGGCTCCTGCTGCACTGCAATGGACGCATGACGCGACTTTTCCAACACCTTGGAAACGAGGACGCGCTATATCCAGGCGGGGAACACAGGCCTGAAGCGCGGGAGCGGGGTCGTTWGGGGACGCCGGGTCACACTCAGCCATGACATCGATAACCACTTCGGTCCTCGAGACGCCGACGCGGCGGACCCTCGAGCGGACTTGTGACGATTTCGCCATGTTCGTGCTCGCCGCGGTCGCGGTGGTGGCCGGACTGACGTTCCGCGATTACGGCCTGGGCTGGGACGATTACACCCATGCCGAGTATGCCGATCTGTTGCTGCGCATGTACGGCTCCGGATTCAGGGACACGGCGGCACTGTCGTTCGCCAATCTCTATATGTACGGCGGCGGGTTCGACATGGTTGCAGCCCTGCTGCACAAGATCCTGCCCCTGGAATTGTTCGAGACGCGCCGGCTGGTCGGCGCCATCGTCGGGTTGATCGGCCTCGCGGTGACGTGGCGGSTGGCACGCCGCATCGGCGGCGCCGTGGCCGGCGTGGCCGCGCTGCTGCTGCTGGCCCTCTGCCCGATCTTCTACGGCCACATGTTCATGAACCCGAAGGATGCGCCATTCGCGGTGGCCATGGTGGTGCTGCTGATGGGTCTGGTGCGCCTGGCCGAGGAGTATCCCTACCCCTCGCCGCGCACCGTCCTGATCATCGGGCTCGGCGCCGGATTTGCGATCGGCTCGCGCATCCTTGGCGGCATGGCGGTGGTTTACGCCGTCGTCGGCTTCATGCCCCTGTTCGTGGAAGAATACCGCACGCAGGGCGCCCGCGAGGCCATCCGCCGCTTCGCGCATCTGATCTATGTGCTGATCCCCGGCCTGATCCTGGGCTACCTGATCATGGGCCTGATCTGGCCGTGGTCGATCATCGAGCCGGCCAATCCGTTCCGGGCYCTGACCTATTTCTCGCACTTCTTCGAGAAGCCGTGGAAGGAGATGTTCGACGGGGCCCTGGTCTCGGTGCCGGACATGCCCTGGTCGTATCTGCCGACGCTGTTTGCGCTGCAGATGCCGGAGCTGATGATCGGGCTGTTCGTGGCCGGCGTGGTCACCTCGCTGATGTCCTTGTCGCGGCCCGACATGCCGGCGCGTCAGAAGAGCATCCTGCTGATGCTGACCTTGGCGGCAACGCTGCCGATCCTGATCGCGATCGTCAAACGCCCGGCGCTCTACAACGGCATCCGCCACTTCGTGTTCGTGATCCCACCGATGGCGCTGCTCGGCGGCATCGCCTTTTCCTGGCTGCTGTCCTGGCTCAACAAGGACGAGCGCCGCAGCTGGCAGCCGGTGGCGATCGCCGCCTTCTGCTTCGGCCTGCTGCTGCCGCTGGCGGAGATGATCCGCCTGCACCCCTACCAGTACACGCATTTCAACTTCATCGCCGGCACGGTGCGCGAGGCCGACGCCCGCTTCATGCTCGATTATTGGGGTCTGGCACTGAAGCAGGCCTCCGATGGCCTCAAGGAGCAGCTCGACGAGCGTCAGGAAGTGCCGCCGATCGGTCACAAATGGAAGGTCGCGGTCTGCGGTCCGCAGCGGCCGGCCCAGGTCGCGCTCGGCCCCGATTTCACGATCGGCTGGGACAGTCATGCCGCCGACTTCGCGATGACCCTCGGTGAGTTCTACTGCAAGGGACTGACCGCTCCGGTGATGGTCGAGATCAAGCGCGACGACGTGGTGTTCGCACGGGTCTACGACATCCGCGGCCGCAGCATTTCGAGCCTGCTGTCGATCCCGGCTCCCTAGCCGATCGGCCATATGGTCAGGGCGATCGTCCCGATGAGGAACGATCGCCCGATGAGCYTGGCRTCTCTAGAGCATGATCCGGAAAAGTGGAAACCGGGTTTCCGAAAAGATCATGCTCAAACAAAGAGGAAAGATCATGATGCGTTTCCGTGCAAACGCATCATGATCCATTAGACGGGCTTAGAACCGCGCATCGATGTCCACGATGTCGATCAGCTTGTGATTGACGAACTCCTTCAGGCCGAGTCCGATCAGCTCACGACCATAGCCCGAGCGGCGGATGCCTCCGAACGGCAGATCAGCCTCGACCTTGGTCGGATGGTTCACGAACACCATGCCGGTCGAGACCCTTCTCGCGAGCTCGGCACCATGCGCCGGGTTGGCGGTGAAGACCGAGCCGCCGAGACCGAACGGTGAATCATTGGCGATACGAACCGCGTCATCTTCGTCCTTGGCGCGGAACAGCATCGACACCGGGCCGAAGAACTCCCAATGACGTGCCGGATTGTCGTCCGCGACCTCGGTCAGAATCGTCGGCTGCACGAAAGCACCGCGATTGGGCACCGGAGGGCCCACCTCCTCGGCCTTGGCGCCGAGCTGAACCGCTGCCCGGATCTTCTCCTTCACCTCGTCAGCCGCACCTTGCGACGACAGCGGCGCCAGCGTCGTCTTCGGATCGAACGGGTCGCCGGCGACAAGACCCGCAACGCCCTTGCGGTAGCGGGCGAGAAACTCGTCATAGATCGGATCGACCAGGATCATCCGCTTGGACGACACGCAGACCTGCCCGCCATTCCAGTGCCGGCCGAACACCGCCCATCTGGTGGTCTTGTCCAGATCAGCGTCCGCGAGCACGATGAAGGCATCGGCACCGCCGAGCTCCATCGTCGATTTCTTCAGCGCCTTGCCGGCTTGCGCAGCCACCACCGAGCCTGCCCCTTCGGAGCCGGTGAGCGCCACGCCGTGAACCCGGTCGTCGTTGAGAATGAGCTCGACCTGGGACCGCGTGGCATAGAGATTCTTGAACGCGCCGCGGGGCAGACCGGCCTCGGCCATCAGCTTCTCGAAGGCCGCCGCCGACTGCGGGACATTCGAGGCATGCTTGAGGAGCAGCGTGTTGCCGGCCGACAGCTGCGGCGCCAGGATGCGTGCGATCTGATAATATGGGAAATTCCACGGCTCGATGGCCAGCAGAACGCCAAGCGGCTCACAGACGAGAATGGCCTCGCCTTCGGCCGGATCCAGAACCGGCAGCTTTTCCGGCGCCAGCAGCGCCTCGGCGTGGCGGGTGTAATATTCGAGGATCTTTGCCGACAGTTCGACCTCGGCCTTGGCTTCGCTGAACAGCTTGCCCATCTCCAGCGTCAGCAGCCGCGCATAGGAGTCGCTGTCCCGGCGCAGGATGTCGGCGGCCGTCTGCAGAATCCGGCCGCGTTCGGCGAAGGACGTCTGCTGCCAGGCGAGAAACGCCTCATGCGCGGCGGCGATCGCCGCACGCACCTCGTCGTCGGTCGCATCCGGAAAGGAAGCGAGGGTTTCCCCCGTATATGGATTGATGGTCTGGTAGGTCATTGATCGTACTCCGTGGACCCCTCTCGCCCGCTGCACATGCACCTGCGGCAGGGTCCTGCGGAGCGCGCGGAGCCACGGCCTGGCATGTCGGTCGCCAAGCTATTGTGCACGCCGCCATGCGCATTGACGGTAATCAAGACGGGCCACCGGCGCCCTGCTCGCACCGGCCACCGCGGCGGCATGGGCGGCCGAAAGGCCGCAATCCATGCATGGCCGCCTCTGCGCCCGGCGTCTTGTCGGCCGCAAGCGGGCCGCCTAGGCTCCGGTCACGATATCGAGATTGGAGAATGCCATGTCGCCCGCGGAAGCTCGCCTGAAGGACGCGCCCTCGAACATGACCGAGGCCGAGTGGTCGCAGCGGGTCAATCTCGCCGCCGCCTATCGCCTGGTGGCGATGTTCGGCTGGGACGATCTCGTCGACACCCACATCTCCGCCCGCGTGCCCGGCCCCGAGCACCATTTCCTGATCAACCCCTATGGCCTGCTGTTCGAGGAGATCACCGCCTCCAGCCTGATCAAGGTCGACCTCTATGGCAATCAACTGTCGGAGAGTCAGTACAGCATCAACCCGGCGGGCTTTACCATCCATTCGGCCATCCACGAGGTGCGCGAGGATGCCGGCTGCGTCATTCATCTGCACACGCTGGACGGCGTCGCTGTGTCGAGCTGCGCCGACGGCCTGCTGCCGCTGAACCAGATCGCCCAATATGTCACCCATGATCTCGCGTATCATGACTATGAGGGCGTGGCCCTGGACCATGACGAGCGGCCGCGGCTGCAGCGCGACCTCGGCACCAAGAACCACATGTTGTTGCGCAATCACGGCACGCTGACCGTCGGACGCTCGGTCGCCTCCGCCTTCGAGCGCATGTATCATCTCGAGCGCGCCTGCTCGATCCAGGTGCGGACGCGCACGCTGGGCGCAACGGCCTATCCGGTCCGCGACGAGGTGGTCGACAAGAATGCGAAGCTGTTCGACAATCAGGATCGCGTCGAGCTGCGCTCGAACCAGCTGGTCTGGCCACCGCTGCTGCGCAGGCTCGATCGCGTCAATCCCGGTTACAGGAATTGATTTTCGCGCGCGCGGGCGATAGAAACAACCATCACCCTCTACGCTATTTGGAATGAAACGCCGCCCAATTCCGGGCGGCGTTTTGATTTGAGCGTGGTTGTTGACTGACCACGCCCGGGGAAACGTCAGCAGCGGCCGGCGCGGCCCAGGCCTTGATGCTCGGACAGACCGTGCAGTTGCTGCAGCTCCTCGGCCAGGCGGCGCTCGACGAAACGGCGCTCGTGGTCGGCGAGCCGGGTGGCCAGCAGCTTGCGATAGCGCCGCACATTGGCTTCACGGGAAAAGGCTTCGCGGGAGAAACGCAGCCGTGCCGCCGGCCGCACCCGGCCGGCAGCCCCGCTTGGCGCATGGTCGGGCGCAGCTCCGTCCGCCTGCACATCGGCCCGGGGCACGACACGCATCGCGGCGCCGCCGCGCGGCCGCGGCGGCTGATCCTCGCGATCCAGTTGCCGCAGCGCGCCGAGGACATCGGAGAGGCGCAGCGGCCGCGCAATGCCGGGAATTTCGCGCAGCTGCGGCTGTGACTCGACCGCATACATATCTGATGCCCAGGAGGACAGGATCAGCCGCTTCTCGGCCCGCGACAGTTTCGCGTCGTTGAGCAGATCGGCCGGGGATTCGTAGTGCGAGACCGGGTGGAAGGTCCCCCCGCCTGCGGTGGTGATCGAAACACTGCGCTCACTCATGTCGTGTCTCCTCCTAACGCTCCTTTCGCATGGACACTGCTGCCGAAGCGCGCGGGCACCACCGCCCGCGCGCCACGTGACATCGGCCTCACGCCGCCTTCTGTTGCGCGATCTGCTCGACCGGCGCGGTGTTGATCGCGATCCGGCGCGGCTTCATCGCCTCGGGAATTTCCCGCACCAGTTCGATCCGCAACAGGCCGTTGTCGAACGACGCCTTCGTGACCTGCACATAGTCGGCGAGATTGAACTGCCGCTTGAAGGGACGCGACGAGATGCCCTGGTAGAGATATTCGCGGCCTTCCTTGTCGGCCTTGCGACCTTCGACCGTGAGCACATTATGCTCGGCCGTGATCGCCAATTCGTCCGGAGAGAAGCCGGCGAGCGCCAGCGAGATCTGATAGCAGTCGTCGCCGAGACGTTCGATATTGTAAGGGGGATAATTGTCCTCGACCGCGCGCTGCGTCTCATCCAGCAGGTCGAACAGACGGTCGAAGCCGACGGTGGAGCGCCACAACGGGCTGAAATCGTAGGTCCTCATAGCCAAGTCCTCCAAAGAGCAAGATGGATACGAAGGAGCGCCGGCCGATGCAGGACCTCTGAGTACCAGACAAGCGGTCAGCGCCCAGATGACAGCCGGGCCCCGAAGGCACCCGGCACCGCCGAAGCGGCAAACAACGAATTAGAAAAACCGAAACCGGTTTCAAGAGGCTGCCGGCAGATTTTTTTGTCGCATCTGCGATGCGGTTGATCGGCCGGTCAGGCCGCCACGGCCGACAGCCGTTGCAGCCGCATCGTGGCCTCGCGCAGCACGCTGACCAGCCGGTCGCGCTCGCGCGCATCGAGATCGCCGCGCGACAGCACCGTCTGGCAATGCGCGACCACGCGCTGCTCACTTTCGATGAGAAAACGAGTCAAACGCCGCGGATCGGCAATCGCCATGGCGGCGGCCGGATTGGGTGGCGGATGATCGTACTGCCAGGCAGGCATGATCGCCCCTGCAAACACGCGAAAGCGCTGCGACCGAACCCCGGGCGGCGCGACAGCGCCCCAATCACACCTCCCGTCGACCGTCGCTCCATCGATGGCCGCAGCAATTGTGGCCGGCCATGGACGGATTGCGGTCTTAGGTTGTTTGATAGCTGCGCGTTATGGCCGATCCACGGCCAGTCACGGCCATCAGCTGCTTTCTTTTCGGCGAAGCGCACCGAATACCGTGGCGGGCCGAACCGGCCCGCCACGGGTTCTGGCGATCAGAAGTCCATCGCCGGCGCTGCCGGCGTGGCCTCCGCCTTCTTCGGCTTGTCGGCAACCAGCGCCTCGGTGGTGATCAGCAGCGAGGCGACCGAGGCCGCATCCTGCAGCGCGGTGCGGACCACCTTGGCCGGGTCGATCACGCCGGCCTGCACCAGATCCTGGTACTCGCCGGTCGCGGCGTTGAAGCCCCAGCTGTAGGTGTCCTTCTCCAGGAGCTTGCCGACCACCAGCGAGCCGTCCTCGCCGGCGTTCTGCACGATCTGCCGCACCGGCACCTGGATGGCGCGGCGGATGATGTCGACCCCGGCCTTCTGGTCGGCATTGGCGGTCTTGACGCCGTCGAGCACCTTGGTGGCGCGCAACAGCGCCACGCCGCCGCCGGGCAGGATGCCCTCCTCGACAGCCGCGCGCGTGGCATGCAGCGCATCGTCGACGCGGTCCTTGCGCTCCTTCACCTCGACTTCGGTCGCGCCGCCGACCTTGATCACGGCCACGCCGCCGGCGAGCTTGGCCAGCCGCTCCTGCAGCTTCTCGCGGTCATAGTCGGAGGTGGTCTCCTCGATCTGCAGCTTGATCTGCTGCGTGCGCGCCTCGATGTCCTTCTTGGCGCCGGCACCATCGACGATGGTGGTGTTTTCCTTGTCGATGACGACCTTCTTGGCGCGGCCGAGCATCGACAGGGTCACGTTCTCCAGCTTGATGCCGAGATCCTCTGATATCGTGGTGCCGCCGGTGAGGATCGCGATGTCCTCCAGCATCGCCTTGCGGCGATCGCCGAAGCCCGGCGCCTTGACGGCGGCGATCTTGAGGCCGCCGCGCAGCTTGTTGACGACCAAGGTCGCCAGCGCCTCGCCTTCAACGTCCTCGGCGACGATCAAGAGCGGCTTGCCGGACTGCACCACCGCTTCGAGCAGCGGCAGCATGGTCTGCAGGCCCGACAGCTTCTTCTCGTGGATCAGAATATAGGGATCCTCGAGCTCGACCCGCATCTTCTCGGAATTGGTGACGAAGTATGGCGAGACATAGCCACGGTCGAACTGCATGCCCTCGACCACTTCGAGCTCGGTGTCGAGGCTCTTGGCCTCCTCGACCGTGATCACGCCCTCATTGCCGACTTTCTGCATGGCCTCGGCCAGGAAGCGGCCGATCTCGTTGTCGCCATTGGCCGAGATGGTGCCGACCTGGGCGATCTCGTCATTGCTGGTGATCTTCTTGGCGTGCGACTTCAGGTCGGCCACGATGGCGTCGACCGCGAGGTCGATGCCRCGCTTGAGGTCCATCGGGTTCATGCCGGCGGCGACCGACTTCGCGCCTTCCTTCACGATCGCCTGGGCGAGCACGGTGGCGGTGGTGGTGCCGTCGCCGGCGAGATCGGCGGTCTTCGAGGCCACCTCGCGCACCATCTGCGCGCCCATGTTCTCGAACTTGTCTTCGAGTTCGATCTCCTTCGCGACCGTCACACCGTCCTTGGTGATGCGCGGCGCGCCGAACGATTTCTCGATCACGACGTTGCGGCCCTTGGGGCCGAGCGTGACCTTGACCGCATTGGCGAGGATGTCGACGCCGCGCAGCATCCGGTCGCGCGCGTCGGTCGAAAACTTCACGTCCTTGGCAGCCATGTTCTCGTCTCCTTTCTCCGATGACTGTCAGTTGCGGGGATCAAGCAGCCTTCTTGGCCGCGACGGGGGCATCGATGATGCCGAGCAGGTCGCTCTCCTTCATGATCAGGAGATCCTTGCCGTCGATCTTGACCTCGGTGCCGGACCATTTGCCGAATAGCACGCGGTCACCCGGCTTGACGTCGAGCGGCACCAGTTGGCCCTGCTCATTCCGCGCGCCAGGGCCCGCGGCGACGATCTCGCCCTCCTGCGGCTTCTCCTTGGCGGTGTCGGGAATGATGATGCCGCCCTTGGTCTTCTCTTCGGCATCGATGCGGCGCACGAGCACGCGGTCGTGCAATGGACGGAAATGCATGCACATCCTCCTTCACAAGATCAGCGATGTCATAGGACCCGGGTCCCATGAGGCCCCCGGGCGAGCAACGACCTAGGAAAGCCGAACTTTTCGTTCAAGAGGGTCACGAAAAATTTTTGGCACTCGGTGGGAACGATTGCCAGGACGGCTCTTGACCGCACCGGCCGTCCTGACCAGTTTCACCGTCGCCAAATCCGTCCAGATTCCGTCGAGGAAAAAACGATGCAGATTCTGCGTTGTGTCCGGCCTTTGGTTCTGCTGCCGGCGATCGTGCTCTCCCTCCTGGCTGCCCCTGCCCTCGCCCAGATCCCGGACCTCAAGCTCGGCCGCGTGCCGACCTTGGCGCCACTGGTCAAGGAGGTCACCCCGGCCGTCGTCAACATCTCGGTCGAAGGCAAGGTCCGGCAGGACAATCCGCTGTACCAGGACCCGCTGTTCCGCGAGTTCTTCGACGTTCCGAAACAGGTCGAGAAGCAGATCAGCGCCACCGGCTCCGGCGTCATCGTCGATGCGCAGCGCGGCTACGTGATGACCGCCAATCACGTCGTCGAGCATGTCAGCACCGCACAAATCCGGACCAAGGACGGCCGCAAATTCTCCGCCCGCCTGGTCGGGCGCGATCCCGCCACCGACATCGCGGTGCTGCAGATCAAGGATCCGACCGAGCTCAAGGCGATCGCGCTTGGCGACAGCGATGCGCTCGAGGTCGGCGACTTCGTGATCGCGGTCGGCAACCCGTTCGGCCTCGGACAGACCGTCACCTCCGGCCTCGTCAGCGCGCTCGGGCGAACCGGGCTCGGCAAGCAGGGCTATGAGGATTTCATCCAGACCGACGCCGCGATCAATCCCGGCAATTCAGGCGGGGCGCTGATCAACCTCCGCGGCGAACTGGTCGGCATCAACACCGCGATCATCTCGCCGGGCGGCGGCAATGTCGGTATCGGCTTTGCCGTGCCGATCAACATGGCGCGACGGGTGATGGAGCAACTGGTCGCCAACGGCCGCGTCGACCGCGGACGCATCGGGGTCACCCTGCTCGATCTGGATTCGCCGGCCGATGGCCGCGTCCAGGGCGCCCGCGTCGCCGATGTGACCGTCGGCTCCCCGGCCGAGCGGGCCGGACTGCGCAAGGGCGACATCATCGTGAAGGCGAACGACATGCCAGTGCGCAGCGCGAMGCAGGTTCGCAATCTCATCGGGCTGACGCCGGTCGGCCAACGCGTCCGCCTCGTGTTCGAGCGCGACCGCGCGCTCGGCAATGCGACGGTCGAGGTCGCGCCGGTTACCGAAGAACGCGCCCGCGCGCGAAGCTCGGGCTGAGCATGATCAACCTTCAGTCCACAATGGGGAGCGCCCACGACGTGTAGTAATTTTTTACCGCTCATCAAGCATGGAACGAGACGCCGATACCTCTCTAAAGGCCTGTTAAGCGCCTTGCCCTTAGTGAGCGCGAGGGCGGAGGTAATGACATGCGGGGTGACGGTCTGGCTTTCAGTTTGCCACGCTGGCGCGTGACGCGCTGGCTGGCARACCCGGGATATCCGGTATCTCCCGACGATCGGCTCGCCCTGATCGGCGAGCTCTATGGCTGCTGGTCCGTGTTCGCCGGTGGCGCCATCAACACCGTGGCCGTCGCGGCAGCGCTCGCACTGCGCACACCGACTGCCCTGTTCATCAGCTGGCTTGCCCTGGAGCTCGTGATCTGCCTGTCTCGGCTGATCGTGATGATGATCGCCTATCGCAGGTCACGTCACAAGCTCACGACCCCGACCGATGTCCACATCCTGCTCTCGGTGGCCTGGAGCGCCAGCGTCGGTTTCGGTGTCGGCATCAGCCTGGCGTCGGGCGACTGGGTCGCGGCTTCGCTCGCTTGCATTTCGTCGGCGGCCATGGTCGGCGGCATCTGCTTTCGCAATTTCAGTGCGCCACGCCTCGTCGGCACGATGATCCTGTGCAGCATCGGCCCGGTGCTCCCGGGTGTCGCGATTTCCCATGAACCGCTGCTGTTCGTGATGTATCTGCAGATGCCGGTGTACTTCGTGGCGATGACCGGCGCGGCATTCCGCCTGAACAAGATGCTCGTCGCGGTCATGCGCGCCAAGACCGAGAGCGATGAGCGGGCGCTGCGCGATCCGCTCACGGGCCTGTCCAACCGTGCCGGCCTGATCGAGGCCTTGCAACGAAAGCTCGCGGGCAAGGCCGATGCGGACCAGCGCTTCGCCGTGCTCTATCTCGATCTCGACGGCTTCAAGCCGGTGAACGACACCTTTGGCCATGCGGCGGGCGACGAACTGCTGAAGATCGTCGGCCGGACGCTGCGGCAGGTCGTGTCTCCGGCCGACCTGATTGCGCGGATCGGGGGCGACGAGTTCGTCGTGCTGGTCAGCGATCCGTCGATCGACCACGCCCTGGCGCTCGGCGAACGCATCATCGAGATGATCACTGCGCCGGTGGTGCTGCCGGGCGGCGCGCGCGTGCATATCGGCATGAGCATCGGCATTGCGGCCGCACCCGAGCACGGCAGCGATGCCGAGGCTCTGCTGTTTGCCGCCGACGCCGCGCTTTATGATGCCAAGTCGAGCGGCAAATCGTGCTGGAGACTGGCCTCGGCAGAGGCCAATCTCGCAGCCTTGCGCAAATATGCCGGCATCGATCAGGTCGCGGCCGAGAAGCTGACCGCGGCCTGAGGCGTTCGCGCCGGCCTGTTAGCGCGGCATCTCCGCGAGCGCCGCGAGGATGCGGGCCCAGGAGCGGATGCCCTTATGATAGCTCTTGAGGTCGTACTTCTCGTTCGGCGAATGGATGTTGTCGTCATCGAGACCAAAGCCGACCAGCAGCGAGTCGAGCCCGAGCGTCTTCTTGAAGTCGGTGACGATCGGGATCGACGCGCCCGAGCCCATCAGGATGGTCTCCTTGCCCCACTCCTCGGTCAGCGCCTGCTTGGCGGCGGCGAGCGGCTTCATGGTCCAGTCGAGCGCGATCGCCGCACCCGCGGAATGGTCGCCGAACTCCACGGAACAGTCGCCGGGAATGCGCGCCGACACGTAGTCGCGGAACGCCTTGCGGATCTTCAGCGGATCCTGGCCCTCGACGAGACGGAACGAGACCTTGGCATGCGCCAGCGACGGGATCACGGTCTTGGAGCCTTCGCCGATATAGCCGCCCCAGATGCCGTTGATGTCGCAGGTCGGCCGCGAGGAGATCTGCTCGATCAGCAGGCGATCCTTTTCGCCAGCGGGGATCGAGAGACCGACGGGCTTGAGGAAGCTCTCGGGCGTCAGGTTCAGCTTCTTCCACTGCTCCAGAACCTCCGGCGGAACGTCCTTCACGCCGTCATAGAAGCCGGGGATGGTGATCCTGCCATTCTCATCGAACAGGCCGCCGAGAACTTCCGTCAGCACCCGGATCGGGTTGCGCGCGCCGCCACCGAACACGCCCGAATGCAGATCGCGATTGGCCGCCTTGATCTTCACCTCTTCGTACAAGAGCCCGCGCAGCGAGGTGGTGATCGCCGGCGTGTTGGGGTCCCACATGCCGGTGTCGCAGACCAACGCGAAGTCGGCCTTGAACTCGTCCTTGTTGGCCTCCAGGAACGGCACGAAGTTCTTCGAGCCGACCTCCTCCTCGCCTTCGATCAGCATGGTGATGTCGAGCGGCAGCGATCCGGTCACCTTCTTCCAGGCGCGGCAGGCCTCGACGAAGGTCATCAGCTGACCCTTGTCGTCCTCGGCCCCGCGCGCGACGATGATCTTGCGGCCGTCGGCATGATCGGTGACGACAGGCTCGAATGGCGGCCGGTGCCACAGCTCGAGCGGATCGACCGGCTGCACGTCGTAATGTCCGTAGAACAGGACATGCGGCTTGGCGGCGCCATGGCCGTTGCTCTTGCCGACCACGGCTGGATGGCCTGCGGTCGGACGCACTTCGGTCGCGAAACCGAGCGTCGACAGGTCCTTGGCAAGATGATCAGCCGCCGCCTTGCAATCCGCTGCGAAGGCCGGATCGGCCGAGATCGACTTGATGCGGATCAGTTGGAACAGCCGGTCCAGACTGTTGTCGAAATCGGCATCGATGTGATCGAGAACGGATTGAAGCTGCGCATTGGCCATGGCCACTGGATCCTTCGCATGTGACGGCTATTGGCCGCTTGTAGCTCCGTTGCGCGGCCCGGGCCAGCCTCATGCGACGGCGGAGAATGCYGCATGTCCMCWGCCGGCGCSGATGACATCGCGCCGACCGGGAACGGGTCTGACATCAGCGCCGCAGCAATCCGCCAAGTGCRCCACGCACCAGGCTGCGGCYGATCGAGCTGCCCAGCGAGCCGCCGACCTGCTTGCCGAGATCGGCSGCGATGCCGCCCACCACCTTGTCGGTGACTTGGCGCGCGACATTGCGCGCGATCACCTGCGTGGTCGACAATTGCCCGCGCTTGACGTTGGTGCCGAAGATGGTCGCCGCGATGTCACCGATCTTGCCCAATACGCTGCCGGACGATGCGTCCGCCGTTGCCGCCGTGCCGGCGATCCGCTTCTGCAGCAGCTCATAGGCAGACTCGGCGTCGATCTCGGTGTCGTATTTGCCCTTGACGGGGCTCGCGTCCATGATCGCCTTGCGTTCCTCGGGCGTGATCGGTCCGATCCGCGCCGACGGCGGCCGGATCAGCACGCGCTCCACSATCGCCGGCGTCCCGTTGCCCTCCAGGAACGAGACCAGCGCCTCGCCCTTGCCGAGCTCCATGATCACCTTGGCGGTGTCGAGCTTGGGATTGGGACGAAACGTCTCGGCGGCCGCCGCGACAGCCTTCTGGTCGCGCGGCGTGAAGGCGCGCAGCGCATGCTGCACGCGATTGCCCAATTGCCCGAGCACGCGATCCGGCACGTCGAGCGGGTTCTGCGTGACGAAATAGACGCCGACGCCCTTGGAGCGGATCAGCCGCACGACCTGCTCGACCGCGGTCAGCAGCGCCTTGGGCGCGCCGTTGAAAAGCAGATGCGCCTCGTCGAAGAAGAACACCAGCTTCGGCTTGGCGAGATCGCCCACCTCGGGCAGTTCCTCGAACAGCTCCGAGAGCATCCACAGCAAGAAGGTTGCATAGAGCCGCGGATTCTGCAGCAGCCTGTCGGCAACCAGGATGTTGATCATGCCGCGGCCGTCGCGGTCGGTCTTCATGAAGTCCTTCAGCGACAGCGCCGGCTCGCCGAAGAACTTCGTGCCGCCCTGGTTCTCGAGCACGAGCAGCTGGCGCTGGATCGTGCCGACGGTGGCGCGCGTCACGTTGCCGAACGACTGGGCCGCTTTGCGGATCGGCGCCAGCGGATCTTCTGCCGCATCCGCGCCCTTCTTTCCGGCCTCCGGAATGATGGCGTCGAGCAGCGCGCGCAGATCCTTCATGTCGATCAAGGCGAGGCCGTTCTCGTCGGCGACGCGGAACGCGACGTTGAGCACCCCTTCCTGGACATCGTTGAGATCCAGCATGCGCGCAAGCAGCAGCGGGCCCATCTCGGTGACGGTAGCGCGCACCGGATGGCCCTGCTCGCCGAACACATCCCAAAATACCGTCGAGAACTCATCGGCCTGATAGGTCAGTCCGAGTTCGCCGGCGCGCTTGAGGATGAAGTCCTTCGGCTCACCCGGCCGAGAGATCCCGGAGAGATCGCCCTTGATGTCGGAGGCAAAGACAGGAACACCTGCGCGCGCAAAGCCCTCGGCCATCACCTGCAGCGACACGGTCTTGCCCGTTCCGGTCGCTCCGGTCACGAGACCATGGCGATTGGCAAACGCCAGTGTCAACCACGCCGGCTGCTCGCCGCCACCCACGAAAATCTTGTCGTCGGTATCGCCCAGTGACGTTCCGGATGGTGCCATGATGATCCGTCTTTCTATATATGATCGGCTGCATCGCGTGTGCTGCAAGCATCGTGCGCACTAACATACTTTAGTTTCATGTTTTGGAACCAGCGCCGACCGCTTCACCTGTTCGTAAGACCGGTGCTCTTCTTAGCATGCGATGCACGCAAGCTGCACATTCAACGGTAGACTCGCCACCTGGTCTTGCATCGCTGCAACAGTTCGCGAATCGATTCGCGACGCGAGCCAGCTCCTCGCTTGTAATTCACGGTTGGTCCGATCAAGATGAATTTCAGCGAGGACGTCCGGTCGTGGGGGACCGGATGAAGACGGGGTTCACATGAGCGAGCTGATTGAGCCGCTGGCCAGAATGGCTGGCATCGATGGCGCCGTGCCTGAAAGGTCCATCGAATGGCCTTTCCGCGTTTCGCTTGAGGGTCTTCGCACCGACGGATCGCACCATCAGCCGCATCGACGGCTTGMAGCTGAGCCATCAGGGCTCGGCCGCCACCTCAGCGCGACCGTCCCGATCGGCAGGATGCTGGCAAGCGCGCCCAGCCTGGGCCGCTTCGCCTGAAGCATCGTCGTCCGCAGCACCTTCTCGCCTGAGTATTCATGACATATCCAATCACCGAACTCGAAGGCATGACGTCCTTCTATGCCTCGAAGCTGAGAGCCTTGGGCATCCGGACCACCGACTCGTTCCTCGAAGCCGCCCGCACGGTCAAAGGCCGCAAGGCGCTCGCCGCCAAGACCGGCATCAGCGAGCAGCTGCTGCTCGATTGGGCYAATGCCGCCGATTACATGCGCATTCCCGGCATGGGCCGGGCCAAGGTCTGCCTGGTGCGGGCCGCCGGCGTCACCACGGTGCGCGAGCTGGCGCACCGCAATCCCGCCCGGCTGGCGCAGAACATCAAGGAAGTGAACACAAGGCGGAAGCTGGTTCGCATCCTGCCGTCGGAGAAATCGGTCGGGCAGTTGATCGAAAAAGCGCGGCGGCTGGAGCCGAAGATCAGCTATTGAACGGCGGCTGGCGGGATGCGCGCGGCTGTTGCAGCGCGACACCTTGACTCGCTCGTAGCAACCGCGCAAAGCGGCGGCCATGAGCGCCATTTCGCCGCACGCCGCATCGGATCTCGCATCAAGCCACCCGCTGCTGCGGCCGTGGCTGGCACGCCCCTATCCGGCGGTGATGGGCATCCTGAATGTCACGCCGGATTCCTTCTCCGATGGCGGCCGTTTTGACGCACCGGACCGCGCCATCGCCCAGGCGAAAAGCATGATCGCGGCGGGCGCCGAGATCATCGATATCGGCGCCGAATCGACCCGGCCCTACAAGGGTGCGGAGCCGGTGACCGCTGCGGAGGAACTGGCCCGCCTGCGCCCCGTCCTGCCGGCGATCGTTGCACTYGGCGTGCCCGTGTCCATCGACAGCATGAAAGCTGAAGTTGCCGCCTACGCGCTGGACCAGGGCGCTCAGATCGCCAATGATGTCTGGGGCCTGCAGCGTGATCCCGCAATGGCCGMGATCGTCGCCGTGCACGGCGCGCCGGTCGTGGTGATGCACAACCGCGTCACGGTCGATCCGGACATCGACATYATCGAGGACATGCTCCGGTTCTTCGCGCAYTCGCTCGAGATCGCCGCCAAGGCCGGCATTGCTGCCGGCAACATCGTGCTCGACCCCGGYATCGGCTTCGGCAAGACGCCACAGCAGAGYATGACGGCGCTGGCGCGGCTCGATCAATTGGCGCGCTTCGGACTGCCGCTGCTGGTCGGCGCCTCGCGCAAGCGCTTCATCAGCACCGTGGTGGAGTCGGAGCCCCGAGAGCGTCTCGGCGGATCGATCGCGGCGCATCTGATGGCCGCTCAGCGCGGCGCTGCGATCATCCGGGCGCATGACGTCGCCGAAACCGTTCAAGCCGTGCGTGTGGCCGCGGCAATCGAGGCACAGCGATGACCGATCGGATTTTCATCAAAGGCGTCCTGATCCATGCGCGCCACGGCGTGATGGAGCATGAGAGCGAAGTCGGCCAGCGCTTCGTCATCGACCTCGAGCTTGACACCGACCTGTCGGCCTCCTCGCGCAGCGACCGCCTGGCCGATACCGTGTCCTATTCCGACGTGGTGGAGACCGCGACCGCGGCCTTCAAGGACACGAACTACCGCCTGCTCGAACGCGCCGCCGGCGCGGTGGCCGATGCGATCCTGGCGACCTTCGCCCGCATCCGCGCGGTCAAGGTGACGGTGCACAAGCCGCATGCTCCGATCGCCGCCATCTTCGAGGATGTCGGCGTGGTGCTGACACGTTCGCGGCATCCGTGACGCGATGGCCAGCGCGCTGATTGCTCTCGGTGGCAATGTCGGCGATGTCCGCACGACTTTCCGGGAGGCCATTCCGGAGATCTGCCGGCGCGCATCCGCGCGCCTTGTGGCGCGGTCATCCGACTACGTCACCCCGCCATGGGGCGAGGAGCAGCAGCCGCCCTTCGTCAACGCCTGCATCGCCATCGAGACCACCACGGCACCGCAGGCTTTGCTCGCGAAACTGCACGAGGTCGAGCGCATGTTCGGCCGTAACCGGGCCCAGGAGACCCGCTGGGGTCCACGCACGCTCGATCTCGATCTCATCGCCTATGACGACCTGACCATCGACACGCCCGACCTCACCCTGCCCCATCCGCGCCTGTTCGAGCGCGGCTTCGTGCTGGTGCCGCTGGCGGAGATCGCCCCGGATCGCCGGATCGCCGGCCGCCGGGTCGACGAGGCGCTGCGKGGCGTTTCGCGCGACGGAATCCGGGCGTTGCCGTCAGCCGAATAGCTGACATCTCCGGCCAAACAACCGTTTGGCTTGGCGGTCGCGACGTGGCATTTTGCGCCACAATAATCGCGATAACAGACGCCCGGGAGACACGAGCCGCATGACGACCGACACCGAACAGCTGCGATTGGCCGCCGATTTCGCGCCGGCCAGCGAGGCGGACTGGCGCAAGCTGGTCGATGGCGTGTTGAAGGGCGTGGCGTTCGAGAAACTGGTCGGCAAGACCTATGACGGACTCAAGATCCAGCCGATCTACCCGCGCGCCAAGGACGCCGCCCCCGTCGTCGGACGTGCGCCAGCCGCCGCGTGGCAGATCATGCAGCGCGTCGATCATCCCGATCCGGCCAAGGCCAACGCGCAGGCCCTGCTCGACCTGGAAAATGGCGCGACCGGGTTGACGCTGGTCTTTGCCGGCGCCAATGCCGCGCATGGCTTCGGGCTCGCCGCCACCGCGGACGCGYTGGCGCGCGCGCTTCAGRGCGTCCATCTCGACGCTGCGATTGCCATTGAATTGCAGCTCGGCGAGTCCTCGATATCGGCAGCCTCGCTGCTGGCCGCCGACGTCAGACAGCGCGGCTTTGCGCCGGCGGCTTGCGAGATCCGCTTCGGCCTCGATCCGATCGGCGACGCGGCCAGCCGCGGCGCCAGCGCGCATGATGCAGCGAAGCTCGCCGGCAGCGCCGTCGAACTCGTCAAGCAGTTGCACGCTGGCGGCTTCAAGGGCCCGTTCCTCGCGGCCGATGGACGCGTCGTGCATGATGCCGGCGGATCGGAGGCGCAGGAGCTGGCATTCGTGCTCGCCTCCGCTGTCGCTTATCTGCGCGCGCTCGAAGCCGGCGGCGTCGCATTGGAGACTGCGCGCGACATGATCTATGCGCGRCTCGCCGCCGACACCGATCAGTTCCTGACGCTGGCGAAGTTCCGCAGCCTGCGCCGGCTGTGGGCGCGCATCGAGGCCGCGTGCGGGCTGGCACCCAAGCCGCTCTTCATCTCCGGCGAGACCGCGTGGCGCATGCTCACCAGGCGCGATCCCTATGTGAACATGCTGCGCGCGACCATCGCGACCTTCGCAGCCGGCCTCGGCGGCGCCAATGCGATCACGGTTCTGCCGCACACCGCGGCGCTCGGCCTGCCCGATGCCTTTGCGCGCCGCGTCGCGCGCAATACGCAATTGGTGCTGCTCGAAGAGAGCAATCTCGCCCGCGTGGCCGATCCCGCGGCTGGCGCCGGCGGCATCGAGGCGCTGACAAACGAGCTGAGCACCGCCGCCTGGACGCTGTTCCAGGAGATCGAGAAAGCCGGCGGTGTCGTGGCCGCGCTGCAGGCCGGCTTGATCCAGTCGAAGATCGCCGCGGTGAAACAGGCGCGCGACGCCAATCTCGCCAAGCGTCGCGACGTGCTCACCGGCGCCAGCGAGTTTCCGAACCTCAATGAGGCCGAGGTCGCGGTCGACGCGGTCGCMYCGCTRGCTCCGCAACCGGCTGCCAAGGCTGCTCTTACCTTTGCTGCGCTCGCGCCGATCCGTCTCGCGGACGCGTTCGAACGGCTGCGCGACCGCTCTGACGCCCTGCTCAAGAGCAAAGGCCAGCGGCCCGCCATCTTCCTCGCCAATCTCGGCACCGCCGCGGACTTCACCGCGCGCGCCACCTTCGCCCGCAGCTTCTTYGAAGCCGGCGGCATCACAGCGGTCGACGGCCCGGGCGGCRCCGATCCGGCCGCGCTCGCCGACGCGTACCGCGCGTCGGGAGCCGCCATCGTCTGCCTCTGCTCGTCGGACAAGGYCTATGCGGAGACCGCGGTTCCCGTGGCCCAAGCCCTTCAGGCCGCCGGCGCCCGACATATCTATCTGGCAGGCCGCGGCGGCGAGCAGGAGGCTGCGCTGCGCGAGGCCGGAATCGGCAGCTTCGTGTTCGCCGGCGGCGACGCGCTGAAGACACTCGAAGACGCCTATACGCATCTGGAGTGAGCATGACCGAGRCGAGCAARCCCGTCCTGACCGGCGGCTGCCAATGCGGCGCGATCCGCTACGCGCTGACGGCGGCGCCGACGCGCGTGAGCATCTGCCATTGCCGGATGTGCCAGAAGGCCTCGGGGGCGCCGTTCGCATCGTTGGCCGACATCAATCGCGAGAACCTGACCTGGACACGCGGCACGCCTGCCACGTTCCRCTCCTCCTCGATCGCCGATCGGTATTTCTGCCCCGCTTGCGGCACGCCGYTCGGCTTCGGCGGCATCGATGGACCGCGGATCGAGATCATGACCGGAACCTTCGACCGGCCCGACCGTGTCGTGCCGACCCGCCAGTTCGGTTCGGAATCCCGACTCGGCTGGGTGGTTGCGATCGCCAATTTGCCGAGCCAGACCACGCAGCAGAATTACGGGCCGGAGAAGATGGCTACCATCGTCAGCCATCAGCATCCGGACCATGATTGAGCGACCTGGTCAGGCATCAGCTTGGAGATGTTGGAGAGGACCATGATCTGGACGCTCATCATCATCTTCGCAGTTGAATGTATTGTGTGGTGGCTGCTGCGATCCGCGCCATGGGCATGGACCTCGTCCATGGCGAAGACGTAGCAAGGCAGAGGCTTTGACGATCCGGTGTACAAGAACAACGTTCRGCGACGAACTGAACAGAGCCGCAATTGAGGACGCCAGGGAATGAGCCGCATACCTGATTTCGCCGACATCGCCTTCGCGCCCACGGCAGCCCCTGCGCCGGCGGGCAGCGCCGAACCGTGGCTGACGCCCGAAGGCATTCCCGTCAAGCCCGCCTATGGCGAGGCTGATCTCGCCGGCATCGACTTCCTCGACACCTGGCCGGGTATCGCGCCGTTTATGCGCGGTCCCTACCCGACCATGTATGTCAACCAGCCCTGGACGGTCCGGCAATATGCCGGCTTCTCCACCGCGGAGGATTCCAACGCCTTCTACCGGCGCAACCTCGCCGCGGGACAGAAGGGCCTGTCGGTCGCATTCGATCTCGCCACCCATCGCGGCTATGATTCCGATCATCCGCGGGTCGGCGGCGATGTCGGCATGGCCGGCGTCGCGATCGACTCGATYTACGACATGCGCACGCTGTTCGCCGGCATTCCGCTCGACCAGATGAGCGTGTCGATGACCATGAACGGCGCAGTGCTGCCAATCCTGGCGCTGTTCGTCGTCGCCGCCGAAGAGCAAGGCGTGCCGCCGGAAAAGCTGTCGGGCACCATTCAGAACGACATTCTGAAAGAGTTCATGGTGCGCAACACCTACATCTATCCGCCGACGCCCTCGATGCGGATCATCTCCGACATCTTCGCCTTCACCTCGCAGAAGATGCCGAAGTTCAATTCCATTTCCATCTCCGGCTATCACATGCAGGAAGCCGGCGCGACGCAGGATCTCGAGCTCGCCTACACGCTGGCCGACGGCGTCGAATACTTACGCGCCGGCATCGCCGCCGGGCTCGACGTCGACCGCTTCGCGCCAAGGCTGTCGTTCTTCTGGGCGATCGGCATGAACTTCTTCATGGAGGTCGCCAAGCTGCGCGCCGCGCGGCTGTTGTGGGCGAAGCTCCTGAAGCCGTTCAATCCSARGGATCCGCGCTCGCTGTCGTTGCGCACCCACAGCCAGACCTCGGGCTGGTCGCTGACCGCGCAGGACGTCTACAACAACGTGGTGCGCACCGCGGTGGAGGCGATGGCGGCGACGCAAGGCCATACGCAGTCGCTGCACACCAACGCGCTCGACGAAGCGCTCGCGCTGCCGACCGACTTCTCSGCGCGCATCGCCCGCAACACCCAATTGTTCCTGCAGCAGGAGAGCGGCACCACCCGGATCATCGATCCCTGGGGCGGCTCGTATTACGTCGAGCGTCTCACCCGCGATCTCGCCGCCAAGGCCTGGGGCCACATCCAGGAGATCGAGGAGCTCGGCGGCATGGCCAAGGCGATCGAAGCCGGCGTGCCCAAGCTGCGCATCGAGGAGGCCTCGGCCAAGACGCAGGCCCGCATCGACACCGGCCGGCAGTCGGTGATCGGCGTCAACAAATACAAGCCGACCGACGAGCCGCCGCTCGACGTGCTCAAGGTCGACAATTCCRCCGTGCGCCGGCTSCAGATCGACAAGCTCTCCAGGCTGAAATCCGAGCGCAAGCAGGCCGAGGTCGATGCCGCACTGGCCGCGCTGACGCGCTCGGCTGGCGACGGCAACGGCAATCTGCTGGCGCTGGCGATCGACGCGGCGCGCGCCAAGGCGACCGTCGGCGAGATCTCCGACGCGCTGGAGAAAGTGTTCGGCCGCCATCGCGCCGAGATCAAGTCCATCACCGGCGTCTACAAGCGGGAGATTGCCGCCATGTCCGGCAAAGCCGAGAAGCTGCAGGCGCTGATCGAGGCGTTCGAGGAGGCCGAGGGCCGGCGTCCACGCATCCTGGTCGCCAAGATCGGCCAGGACGGCCATGACCGCGGCCAGAAGGTGATCGCGTCGGCCTTCGCCGACATCGGCTTCGACGTCGACATCGGGCCGCTGTTTGCCACCGCCGACGAGGCGGCGCGTCAGGCGGTCGAGAACGACGTGCATATTCTCGGCGTCTCGTCGCTGGCGGCCGCCCATCTCACCGCGGTGCCGGAGCTGAAGGCCGCGCTGAAGAAGCAGGGMCGCGAGGACATCATGATCATCGTCGGCGGTGTCGTGCCGCCGCAGGATTACGACGCACTCACCAAGTCCGGCGCCGAGGCGATCTTCCCGCCGGGCACCGTCATCGCCGATGCGGCCGAGGAGCTGATCCACAAGCTCAACGCCCGCCTCGGCCACAGCGAGGCGGCGGAGTAGTCCTTCGGATTCGCAGGCGCWTGGGYAGGCGCGCGGTCGCCAGATCGCGCGYYAATGCGTTGGCATGAACCTCGGCKCCTCCCCGCGATACGCATCTTCACCCATTGGATAAATCGATTGCCATGACGCGGACCTCGATCTGCATTGCTGCGCTCCTCGGCCTGCTCGCCGTTTCCCCTGCCCTCGCTGCCGACCGCAAGCCGGACGCCACCATCAACACCAAGGCGGTCGAGGCCAATGTGACGCTCGATGCGCCCATCAAGGCCGACGGACCGCTCGCCGCCTATTGCCTCGCTGAGGGCAAGAAATGGATCGACAGGAACGCCGCCGATGCCGCCAAGGAGCGCAAGGCGGACCCGCAATTGTTCCGCGACCGCAAATGGTCGTTCGAGCGCAGATATTCGCTGCGCTCCGTCGTCGCCGATCGCTATGTCAGCGTCGTCAGGGACGACTACATGGACACGGGCGGCGCGCATCCCAACAGCGACGTCAACACCATCCTGTGGGACAAGTCTGCAGCCAAGCCGATCAGCATCCGCCCCTTCTTCACCGAGACCGCCGACAATGGTGCCACGATGAAGGCGATGCTGGCGGCGGTGATCACCTCGCTGAAAGCTGAGAAGACAAAGCGGGATGCCGGAGAGACGGCCACGGCCGAATGGTTCAAGGGATTGGAGCCGGCGCTCTTGAAGATCGGCGCCGTCACGCTCGCGCCGTCGACGGAGACCGGCAAGAGCTCCGGCCTCACCTTCCACTATCCGCCCTATGCGGTCGGCCCCTATGCCGAAGGCCAGTATGTCGCCTTCGTGCCCTGGGARACGCTGAAGCCCTATCTCAGCCCCGAGGGCCAGGCGATCTTCGGCGGCGTCAGGCCGAAGGGGGACGCGGAAGACAACTAGCTGGCCCGGCCGCGCGCATCCGCTATAACGGGCGCATGTCCTCCCGCTCCCCCGCTCAGCCAAACACGACGGTCTTGGCCGACGATCTCCGCGCCGGCAGCCGCGCGGCGCTGGCGCGCGCGATCACGCTGGTGGAGAGCCGCCGCGCCGACCACCAGGCCGCGGCGCGCGAACTGGTGCAGGCGGTGCTGCCGCAGACCGGGCACGCTATCCGCGTCGGCATCACCGGCTCGCCCGGCGTCGGCAAGTCGACCACGATCGATGCGCTCGGCATGCACCTGATCGCGCAGGGCCACAAGGTCGCGGTGCTCGCGGTCGATCCGTCCTCGGCGCGCACCGGCGGGTCCATCCTCGGCGACAAGACGCGGATGGCGCGGCTCTCTCACGAYGAACACGCCTTCATCCGCCCGTCGCCCTCMTCGGGCACGCTCGGCGGCGTCGCCGCCAARACGCGCGAGGCGATGCTGCTGTGCGAGGCCGCGGGCTTCGACGTGATCCTGGTGGAGACCGTCGGCATCGGCCAGTCCGAGACCGCGGTCTGCGACATGACCGACTTCTTCCTCGCACTGATGCTGCCCGGCGGCGGCGACGAGCTCCAGGGCATCAAGAAGGGYCTGGTCGAGCTCGCCGACATGATCGCGATCAACAAGGCCGACGGCGACAATCTCAAGCGCGCCAACATCACCGCGGCCGACTATCGCGGCGCGCTGCATCTCCTGGCCCCCCGCTCCGAGCACTGGCATCCGCCGGTCGTGACCTATTCGGCGATGACCGGCACCGGCATCGCCGAGCTGTGGCAGAAGGTGCTCGATCATCGCAAGGCCATGATCGCCTCCGGCGAGTTCGCCGCGCGCCGGCGCGACCAGCAGGTGAAGTGGATGTGGACCATGCTGGAGCAGCGGCTGATGGCGCGGCTGCGCACCGATCCGTCGATCCGCACAAAGGTGAAGAAGCTCGAGACCGACGTYGCCGAGGGCCGCGTGGCACCGGCGCTCGCCGCCGAGCAGTTGGCGGAGCTGCTGACRTGAGCGAGCCGCTTCGCATCCTGCTGACAGGCTTCGGCCCGTTTCCCGGCGCGCCATCCAATCCGACGATGCCGCTGGTGMAGCGGCTGTCGGCGCTGCGCCGGCCGGCGCTGGACGATGTCGAGATCAGCAGCCACATYTTTCACGTCACCTACAGCACCGTCGATCGCGAACTGCCGGCCCTGATCGCCGAGCGCCGTCCGCATGCGCTGCTGATGTTCGGTCTCGCCGGTCGGACATCGTATCTCCGCATCGAGACCCGCGCYCGCAACGCCGTAACGACCACCTTCCCCGATGCCGATCGCCAGATCGCCCGCAAGGGCGTCATCGTGCCGGGCGCGCATCCGATGCCGTTCGGCCCGCACATGGGCCGACTGCTGCGCGCGGCGCGCGCCACCGGCATCGATGCGCGGGCCTCGCGCGATGCCGGCAGCTATCTCTGCAACTATCTGAGCTGGCGCGCGATCGAGGCAACGAAGACCGCCGATGGTCCGCGCATCGCGGCGTTCATCCACATTCCGCCGCTGCCACGCGCYGGGACGGCGCTGCCGCAGGGCAGCCCGCGCATCACCTTGGAGGCGCTGGTCGATGCCGGCGAAGCCATGCTGATGGAATTGGTCAAGCTCGCGCGACAGGCATCCAGCCGCGCGAGCTGACGTCGTTTGTTGGAGATCACGCGCTCCAGCGGCGCCGGCGGCCAAATCCGCCACCGATCAGGCGCAGCACGAGCAGCAGGACCACCGCGCCGATGAAGGCGTTGATGATCGCGGCGACCAGTCCGACACCCAGATGAATACCGAGCTGCGGCAGCAGCCAGTTGCCGATGAACGCGCCGACGAGGCCGACGATCAGATCGCCGATCAGGCCGAAGCCGCCACCTTCCATGACGCGGCCCGCGAGCCACCCGGCCACGATACCGACGAACAGAATAACCAGCAGACTCTCATTGGACAAATGCATGACCCTCTCCTCCTTGATCCCAGCTGGAACAAGCGCGGCGAGTCCCGATGGTTCCCGTCAGGAGGACGTGGTCCGGGCAAATAGCTGCTTGGGGCATCTGTCCGCAGTCCGATGACAGCCGCTCGCTCGGCTCACGCGCGCCGCGCATAGGCCAAACGCCCACGACGGCCTGATGTGAAGCTTTAACCCTACCGGCAACAATCCCAGGCGCCGGCGCTGATCCTCAGCATCCGCTTTCAGGCTTTCGGCTTAAGTCGTGGCAGCCCATCATCTTTTGCGCGAGACGCTGACCATGGATGTCAATCGCCGCCGCATTCTGGCCGGATCGGCCGCCGGCGCCGCCGGGGCTTTGGCCTTGCCGGTCGATGCCGCRCAGGCCACACCGCWGATCTCCACGCTCGGCCGCGATGCCACGCAATATGGCGTGAAGCCCAACAGTCCCGACGAMCAGACCCGCGCGCTGCAGCGCGCGATCGACGAGGCGGCACGGGTCCAGGCACCGCTGGCGCTGCCYCCCGGCACCTACAGAAGCTCAATGCTGCGACTCGCCAGGGGCACCCAGCTGRTCGGCGTCCGCGGCGCGACGAAGCTCGTCTTCACCGGCGGCGGCCCGTCGCTGCTCTCAGGCGAAGGCGCTGATGGCGCCGGCATCGACGGCATCTCGCTCGACGGTGGCAGCATCGCCCTGCCCCAGCGCCGCGGTCTGCTGCATCTTGCAGCCGCCCGCGATATCCGAGTCATCGATTGCGAGATCGCCCGCTCCGGCGGCAGCGGCATCTGGCTCGAGCAGGTCTCCGGCGATGTCAGCGGCAACCTCCTCACCGACATCGCGGTCACCGCGATCGTGTCATTCGACGCGCTCGGGCTGATCGTGTCGCGCAACACCATCAAGGGCACGCGCGACAACGGCATCGAGATCCTGCGCACGGCGATCGGCGACGATGGCACGATGGTGCTCGACAACGTCATCGAGGACATCAAGGCCGGCCCCGGCGGCTCCGGCCAGTATGGCAACGCCATCAACGCCTTTCGCGCCGGCAACGTGATCATCCGCGGCAATCGTATCAAGAACTGCGACTATTCGGCCGTACGCGGCAACTCGGCCTCGAACATCCAGATCGTCGGCAACAGCGTGACCGATATGCGCGAGGTCGCGCTCTATTCGGAGTTCGCGTTCGAGGGCGCGGTGATATCAGGCAACACGGTGGATGGCGCCGCCTTCGGCGTCTCCGTCTGCAACTTCAACGAAGGCGGCCGCATCGCCGTCGTCCAGGGCAACATCATCCGCAAYCTGATCCCGAAGCGCCCGATCGGCACCGCGCCCGACGACGACGCCGGCATCGGCATCTATGTCGAGGCGGATTCCTCGGTGACCGGCAAYGTCGTGGAAAACGCCCCCTCCTACGGCATCGTCGCCGGCTGGGGCCGCTATCTCAGGGACGTCGTCATCTCCGGCAACGTGATCCGCAACGCGCTGGCCGGCGTCGGCGTGTCCGTCGTCCGCGGCGCCGGCACGGCTCTCRTCAGCAACAACATGATCTCGGGCACGCCGSGTGGCGCCGTGATCGGGCTGGATCACATCAAGCCGGTGACCGCGGATCTGACGCAGGCCGGCACGCAGCAATTCAGCCAGCTCGTGGTCACCGCAAACGCGGTGCAACGCAGCTGACACGCCTTGCGCGTCATTCGGGCGAACGCGGCGCGTGTCAGTACGCGACCGCCAGCGCCGGATAGCGGCGTTCGATGGCGTCAAGTTCGACCAGCGGCGCATCGTCATCAGCATCGGGTCCGATACCGACGCTCAGGGCCTCCGCGAGGGCGGCCATGTCGATGCGCGGCGCCGCCAGGGTCAGCTCGACCTCGAAATCGTCCTCCGCAGGCAGGCCAGCGTCGAGACCGTCCTCGGCCACGTCGTCCTCGATCGGCACGATGATCTCGGATTCGGCAAGAACGGTCTCCAGCGAGCGCGGCAACTCGATCGGTTTCGCCTGGACGGCCGCAGGCGGCAGCCAGGATGTCGGYRCGCGCGGCGCGACGGACAGCGGCTCCAGCACCGGCCGGGCTCTCGCAGCCGGCAACGGGGCTTCAGACAGCGACCGCCAAGCCAACACCGCCGCCTTGGCATTGCGGAGATCGTCGAACAGGGATTGCTCGGTGTAATAGCGCCGCCAACGGCCGCTCTCGTAGAGTTCGGTGAGGTGATCGAGCCGCCGTTCGGCAAGCGCGCACCAGCGCTCAGCCAGTTCGCGGCTGCAAGCCACGTCCAGTCGATGTGTCATAGGGGAGCCCGCAAGAAGAAGGGACGGACGCACTCGGCACGAATCAACGCAACGTGACGTGAATATTTTGTGGAAAAGGTTAACAAAGTCTAGATGACGCCATCTTCTTTCGGCGGCCGCCCGTAGTTTCGCGGACTTTACGGGCTCTTTTTCCACTCTCAATCTGCATCGATACAATTTGAGCGTGAGAGCCGATACCGGCTCTCATCTGATTCTCGCGTCCCCCATCTCGACCATTGCCCTTTTCATCATTCCGCATGCTGCGACAGCATCGCGCCACTCGAATTGCCCCGAACTCGGCCGCCCGATGCGAGCTCCGTGATCAATCACTCCCCAGTGTCGAAAGCAGCTGGCTGCGCGCAGTTCATCGTTGCGTTTGAGCGTCAAACCTTTTGGAGCGACTACCCAGGCCTTTGACCCCGAGACCCCAAAGGTCGGTCCTGGCGATGTTGGCAAGGAGCACAGGCTCCTTGAACCGGAATTGCGCCATGTCACGAATTGAACATTACGCCAGCCGCTTGGCGCCCAACGTCGCCCCGATCAACGCGATCTTCATTGCCCGACAYTTCAACCGCGTGTTCGGCCGGCGGCCAAGGCCGCCGCAGGATCCGGAGGCGGACTATCATGATTTCCTGGTCGATCGGATGAGCCGCGGCRGCTGGAGCAGCACACAGCTTCGATGCGTCGACAAGGAGTTTGCAAAACKTGAAGCGAGCAAGCTCCATCCCGCAATCAAGGCTGCCGAAACGGTCGCGGTCATCCCGATMCGAGGCATGAGCATCGATCGCTTTACGGAGGCCATGGGACCGTATCTGGGACGGCATTTCGTCGCCAAACCGACACACGGTTCAGCAGCGACGGAATTCCTGGACGCCCGCCCCGATCTCACGAAGCTCTATCGCGCCGGGCGCTACAATTATTTCTACAGTTTTCGCGAAAGTCAGTACGCGCCGCTGGAACGCAAAATCATCATTGAAGAAAACATCGCCGAACACGGTTCGGACCTGCGCGATTTCAAATTCTTCTGYAGCTTTGGACGCATTCTCTTCGTTCAGGTCGACGCCAATCGATTYATCGAGCACGAGCGCATTCTGCTCTCACCTCCCGACTTCGAGCCGCTSAACCTGACCTTGGGCGCTTTCAAGCCGACGACAACATGGGTCAGACCCAAACAGTTTGAGGCGCTTTGTCACGCCGCACAGGACCTGTCCCGACCATTCGATTTTGTCAGAGTCGATCTCTATGAAAAGGCAGGACAAGTGTTCTTTGGCGAATTCACCTTCACCCCCGGAGCCGGCATGGAGCCATTCTCTGAGCCGGATTTCAGCAGACGCCTGCTCTCCGAGATCAAGGCGCGTCCGGATTGTCCTGCACGGTGAGCACCGCGCTTGAGACCGCTACACCCCGGCACATCGGACGAGCTCAGACTCAAGCCGTCGGGGGCAAATGAAAGAGCCGTCCGGGGGGACAACCGGACGGCTCGAGCCATATGGGCGCTTGGGGTGGATGGGCGCTCGCGCCTTATATAGCTTTGGGGAGAGGGATCACCGCTCCCACATTCGTTCTGTCGAGGGCGCCGCCGGGCACGTTCAAAGCGAGGCGGAAAATTCCCGAACGTTCACGAAAACGTTGACGATCTGTTTGCGGCCCTCGGCCGATGCCGCAACGTCTCGCCCCGACCTATTGAGCCGGCCTATTGAGCGGCCACCGCAAGGCTGACGATCTTCTCCCGCGCCAGCCGACCGATGAGGCCGTCCGCTTCGGCCTTGGACAACGGTCGGTCGCCGAGCTGCAGCTTGAAGGTCCCGCCTCTTGCGCTCTCGACGATCGTTCCCTGGTAGGAATCGAGCAGCGCCGTGATGTCGGCCATCCGCGCATCCGGCGCGAACCGAACCAGCGCATAGGCGGGCGCCGCCGATGCAGCCACCTGTGGTCCGAGGCCGCGGATCAGCGGAGCCGCCGGCGCCGGCGCCTCGGCCACCCGCGAGCGGGCCATGCTCTCGGCCCGGTCGGCCGCAGCTGGTGCGGCGGGGCTCGGCGGCGGCGCGGCCATCCTTGGGGCAGGCGCGCTGGCACCTGGCAGGGCGGGAGCTGACTTGCTCATGGGCTCATTGGCGACGAGCTTGTCCTGGCTGAGCGAGGCCGTCTCAAAGCTCGCGACCTGCGACCGCATCAGCACCGCGCCGATGACCCCGGCCTGGATCAGCACCAGCAAACCGCCGAGGCTGACCGTCCAGGCCAATGTGCGCGGCGAAAGGCTCTCGAAGAACGCCAGAAGACGGGCGCCGATGCCGGGCGCGACGGCCGGCTTCTGCGTCGGATCCGCATCGATCGCGGCGAACAGCTTCTGCATCGCCCGCATCGACGGCGCCCCGAGGGTTTCATTGAGGGCAATGGTCTCGGCATATTCGCCCTGGATCTCGGCATATTGACGCGCGAGATCGGGATCGCTGGCGAGCGCCTCCTCGACCCGGCGCATGTCGCGCGCGTTCAGCGTGCCGGCGGCATACCAGGGCAGCAGCAGTTCGATTTCACTGGGCTCGTGGTCCAGCATCTTGTTGCTCAAAGCCATCATGGCCAGCCTCGCTCAATGCCGGCCGCCTTCAGGAGTTCGGCCAATTTCTTGCGCGCATAGAACAGGCGCGTCTTGACGGTATTCTCCGGAATTCCGACGATCTCGGCCACCTCCTCCACGGACTTCTCGTGGTAGTAGACGAGATCGACGATCTCCCGGTGGTCAGGCGAAAGCGCGGTCAGGCACTTGCGCAGGGCTTCCCCGGTATTCTTCTTCTGGACCGCGATTTCCGGATCATCGGACGTATCCTCGATCGCGTTCGCGGCCTCGTCTTCCAGCTCAACGTCCTTGCGGCGCCGAAGTGCCGACAGCGCCTTGAATCTCGTGATCGCCAGCAGCCATGTCGAGACGGCAGAACGGCCCTCGAACTTGCCGGCCTGACGCCACACATCCAGGAAGACCTCGCTGATGAGGTCTTCCGCCACCTGTTCGTCCCGTACGAGCCGGAGCCCGAAACGGTACACCCTGACATGGTGCCGGCCATACAGCACCTGCATGGCGAGCCGATCGCCTTGGGCGATCCTGGCCATCAGGGCTTCATCCGACGCCGCCGCTGTCACGCTCAATGGCCGTCTCGCAAGGTTGGTCTGGAGGAATGAGGACGCGGTTCGAATTCAACCGCAAAATTCTTCAAAATACCGGAAACATACGTCCCTGACTGTGAGCTGGCGCACAGTTCCGCCGTCCGACATGCGGTCTCCCGGCGCACCCCGGCCGGCGCGTTCTCGCATCCCCTGTTCAGACCCATCGTCGCTCATACCCCTCCGCTACCTTCCGGCCTCCGGCTCCAAGTGCCGATCAAGCGTCGATGTCGACAGCTCCTGACCGACACCGGGTTCGCTGAGGCTCAMACGACGAAAAGCCCGTGATTTTGCGGTCGCGGCGCGCGGCGGCGGTTCGTCGCCACCGCATCACCACACGTGCATAGATACCAAAGTTAAAGGCTTTCCCACGTAGATTTTCAGCCAGCGACGACGAATTGCGAGCACATGGGCACGACGGCACCGCCTCTTTCACCTTCGATCGTTGCCGACACGCGCGGCGTCAAGCCGCCGCCGTCTCGCGACGTTCGCGCTCGCCGCGTCGGCCAGCGGCGGCAGATCTATGCCATGATCGCGGGCTGCTACCTGATCGATGCCGTCATCCTCCTGATCTACGCGCAGGCCGGCACCGTGCCGGCCTCGATCGCGCCGGTCTACGCAGCCATCGGACTAGCCACCGTCGCGCTGTGGACCTTGTTGTCGGAGAGCGGCTTCAACGAGCGCTTCAGGGACCACTATTTGGTCGTTCCGCAGTCGATCGTGAGCATGATGTTCACGGTGGCCTTCTGCTACGTCGCRCCCGAGGTCAGCATCGTGTTCCTGTGCACGCTCTACCTCGTCGTCGGCTTCAGCTCGCTCCGGGCGACGCCGCGCCAGACCGCGATCTGCTGGACCTTCCTGGCRCTCGGCCTCGCCGGACTGTTCCTGCTRACCGACAAGCCGCTCGGCATGCCCACTGGCGGTGCGCTGGAGCGGCTCGCCACGCTGCTGGTGTTCGTGCTGACGATCGCCGGCTGCATGTTCCTCGGCATCTTCTCGAGTTCGCTGCGCGAGTCCTTGTATCAGCGCGGCCTGAAGCTGAAAGAGGCGTATCGCCGGATCGAGGAGCTTGCCGAGCTCGATGARCTCACCGGCGCGCTCAACCGGCGATCCATCATGCATGTGCTCGAGGAGGAGCTGACGCGGTCGCGGCAGACCGGCAAGCCATGCTCGGTGATGCTGATCGACCTCGATTGGTTCAAGCGCATCAATGACGAGCACGGCCATCCGACCGGCGACGACGTGCTGCGCACCTTTGCCATCACGATGTTCGCCAATATCCGCAGCAGCGATCGGTTCGGCCGCTATGGCGGCGAGGAGTTCCTGCTTGTCCTGCCCGGCGCACCATTAGACCCGGCCTGCCGGCTCGCCGAGCGCCTGCGCCAGATCATCGCCGATCTCGACTGGAGCGCATTCTCGGCCGGCCTGCAGGTGACATTCTCGGCCGGCGTTGCGACCTCGCGCGGCGACGAGACCACCGAGTCGCTGTTGTCCCGCGCCGATCGTGCGCTCTACGCATCGAAGGCCCAGGGACGCAATCGCGTCACCCGCGCCTGACGGGAGCGCGCCGGGATGAGTGGCAAGCCAGCGCCCAATGAGAGCCTGCTGGACGAGCTGCAGGACACGCTCGCGAACGGCACCGTCGCGCGTCGTGTCGAGACCCTGCGCAAGGTCACCGACCTGTTCATCGACGGCGCACCAGACTTCGCCGACGACCAGGTCGCGCTGTTCGACGACGTCTTCGAATGCCTGATCGCGCATATCGAAACATCGGCGCGCGCCCTGCTCGCCAGCCGGCTGGCACCGATCGACTGCGCACCGCCGAAAACGCTCGCCCGGCTGGCCGATGACGATGCCATCGAGGTCGCCGGTCCGATACTATCGAAATCGGAACGGCTCGATGAGGCCGCGCTGATCAGGACCGCCCAGACCAAGAGCCAGGCGCATCTGCTCGCGATTTCCATCCGCCGGGTGCTGAGCCGCGCCGTGACCGACATCCTGCTCCGGCGCGGCAATGACGAGGTCGTCCACAGCACCGTCAGCAATCCCGGCGCCGATCTGTCGGAACGCAGCGTCGACGCGCTCCTGGATCGCGCCGCACAGGATGGCGATCTGGCTGCATGTCTCGCGTTGCGGCCTGATCTGCCGCGCCACCTCTTTCTGAAGCTTGTGGCCAAGGCYTCCGCGGCGGTCCGCGCGCGTTTGGAAACGGCGAACCCCAAACTGGCGCAGGAAGTCTCCCAGGCGGTGAGGACCGCGGGCCGCCGTGCCCGCTCGGCGACGGTCTGTCTCTTATACACATCTAGATGTGTATAAGAGACAGGTCCGCGCGCGTTTGGAAACGGCGAACCCCAAACTGGCGCAGGAAGTCTCCCAGGCGGTGAGGACCGCGGGCCGCCGTGCCCGCTCGGCGACGGTGGCGTTGACCAGCCAGACGGAATTGCACATCGGCTGATCCGGTCGCTGCACGCCGATGGCCGGCTGGACGATCAGCTCGTCGCCCAGTTCACCGAAAGCCGGAAGTTCGACGAGGCCAATGCCGCGGTCGCAGCGATGGCCAACGTCCCGGTCGCGGTCGCCGAAAGCATCATGGTGGAGAGCCGCGCCGAAGGCGTGATGATCCTCGCCAAGGTGGCAGGCCTGTCTTGGCCGACGGTCAAGTCGATCATCCTGATGCGGGATGAGCTCGCCGGCACAGGACCAACTGACCTCGTCGCCAGCAAGGCCACTTACGAGCGCCTCAGGCCGTCGACGGCACAACAGGTGCTGCGCTTCCATCGGGTTCAGGATSCCGCAACKCCTGCRCAGGCCTGATCGCTCAAGAGCATGATCCGGACAAGTGGAAACCGGTTTTCCGAAAAGATCATGCTCAAACAAAGAGGAAAGATCATGATGCGTTTCCGTGGAAACGCATCATGATCTAGCTCTCGTGCATCAATAACGCAGCACCCGCGCACCGATCCCGGCGCCGAGGCCGGCCACGACCAGCGCCGCGATCGTGTACCAGGTGGCGACAAACAGCGGCGAATCGTCGGTGCAGTGCGCGGCATAGAGCGTCGCGGCCAGTCCCGCCGAAACCAGGCCGGCGATCGCACCGGCCAACGCCGGGCGCGACGGTGCGCCATGGCGCAGCCCGAACAGCGCGGCCGCCAGCAGCGGCAGCGACAAGACGGGAATCGCGCTGACGCACAGCATCGAGTTATGGCCGACCAGCCGCGCCATCATCGGCGCGCGCTGCGGCACCATCATCTCCGCCACGATGCCGCCGACGAGGACCAGGACCGGCGCGATCAGGAGCCAGCTCCAGCCATGGAGCGACGCTTCGGGCCGCGACAGATGCAGGCTGATGATAAGCGCCGGAATMGCCAGCGCGGTGGTCACCACGAATTTGAGATCGAAGAACGGATTGCGCACCGCGAGCCAGATGTCGGGCCGGATGCCGAGGCCGATGAGCAGCATCGCGGTCGATACCGGCGTCGCCGCCATCAGCGCCAGCGCCAGCACGATGCCCACGGGCTGCGCCCGTTGGGCATTGTCGGCCGCGAGCGAGCGGATAAGCTGATCGGTGTCCATGGCTCAATTGTCCCGTAGCTTGGCCGTGAGGCTGGCGAGCGCGCGATGCAGCGCCACGCGCACCGCGCCCTCGGTCATCGAAAATTTTTCCGCCGTCTGCTTGATCGAACTCGCCTCCACGGCGATCGACTGCAGCACGTCGCGTTGACGCTGCGGCAGCGTCTTCAATTGCGCCTCGACCTCGCCGGCAGAGACGGTCGGCGCGGGCGGCGTGTCGGCCAGCGTCTCGCTGAAATCGTCGATGTCGACGAACACCCGCCGGCCGCGCCGCCGCAGCGCGTCGATCAGCTTGTTGCGCGCGATCGCGAACAGCCATGGGGCGAACGGCGCATCGACGTCCCAGGTGTGCCGCTTGAGGTGAACCGCCAACAGAATGTCCTGCACGATGTCCTCGGCCTGATCGACGGGCTGACCGGCGCGCGAAAGCCCGCGCCGTGAAGCTGCGCGCAG
>BFBZ01000325.1_pt1 | contig 51896 bp, 61 predicted proteins | sample 1888401 | NCBI WGS metagenome assembly BFBZ01 (sample SAMD00112614, study PRJDB3348) | symbiont metagenome | host: Chara braunii
GCCTCCAAGGCCGAACGCCGCGCCGAAGCCAAGGCCAAGGGCTACGAAGGCGAGATGTGCTCGGAGTGCGGCAACTTCACGCTGGTGCGGAACGGGACCTGCATGAAGTGCGATACGTGCGGAAGCACGACGGGGTGTTCTTAAGAATGCCGCTCGCCCTCCTCGTCTGAAAGTTTGCTCAAAAAGGGCGGCCGAAGGGCCGCCCTTCGTTCTTCCGATGAGATCTTAATTCTAGGAAGAAGCCCGAATCTGCCTTAGGTTGTACTCGTTTACTCACGATTATTGGTAAGAGATCTCAATGGAACTCTCAGCCCGTATTGAGCTTAACTTATCTGGCGAGTAGCCGATCGATATAAAAAATGGAGATTTCCTTCGCATCCGAGGAACTCAAGGAGGTATGTCTAGCTCGGAGCCTCGACACACCGAACATGACTCACGGAGCGCTTCGTTCACTGCACACGCTGTACAACGCTCTCCGAAATGCTGCCCATCTCGGGGAGCTACCCATCGGAGGCCCCACAAGCCCACTTACCTCCGAATCGCCTGAGTGGTGTGTAAGCCTCGGCGATAGCTTTATTGTGCGTATGAGGGTCAACCATGTCCGACCTCCCTTGACGGACGGGGTTATCAATCCGAATAGAGTTCGACGCGTTCAGATTGAAGCTATTGAGGTGCAGCATGGTTGACGAAGATGTCGCGCAACCTCAGTGGATATCGCCGCCCGGCGAGATCGTCGCTCAAATTCTCGAAACACGGAGAATGGACCTGGACGATTTCGCGACGAACGTGGGCCTCAGTGCCCGGTCTGCTCGCGACTTAATCGAAGGGACAATTCCAATAGACCGTTCGCTTGCTGAACGACTTTCTCGCGTGGTTGGGTCGACCGCCTCTTTCTGGATTCGTTGCGAACAAAGCTACCGGAAGGACATCGATAGAAATCTGCCAGCTCACGTCGATGACGAAGTTCGAGGATGGCTTAAGCAATTACCCCTCAAAGATATGTCGAAGCTAGGCTGGATTGAACTGCGAAGCGATCCAGTTGAGCAGGCTCGAGAGTGCTTCAGGTTTTTTGGAATTGTCTCATTAGACGACTGGAAGCATCGTCAGTCTGGCCTCATGTCCAACGTAAACTTCCGCACGTCAGAGACATTCAGCCACGATCCTTTGGCAACTTCGGCTTGGTTACGCAAGGCAGAAGAATATGCCGAGGAAGCCGTCACGGCTGCCTGGAACCGATCGTATTTCCAGAGTCAGTTGAGCAACATCCGCAACCTAACGCGCAACCATCATCCTGAACGCTTTCTACCGAAGTTGCGCTCAATATGCGCCGACTCTGGCGTCGCACTCGTCATATTGCCCGCCCCGAAAGGTTGCACAGCAAGTGGAGCCACCAAGCTAATTCGTCGACGAAAGGCGATGCTCGCTATGAGCTTCCGCTACTTTGCAGACGACCATTTTTGGTTCACCTTCTTCCACGAAGCTGCACACTTGATTTTGCACGCAGATCATGAGCTCTTCCTAGAGAATTCTGACACCGTGTGCGATCAAGCCGAAGCTGAGGCGAACACATTTGCGGCAGATACTCTTGTCTCGCCTCAGCAACGAGAAAAGATGCAGAAGCTTCCACCTCTTCACCACGACTATATTCAGTTCGCCGCGGAAATCGGTATTGCTCCCGGCATTGTCGTTGGACAGATGCAAAAACTGGGACTGCTCCCATTTAGCCGTCTACGGAAGTTAAAGCGTCGGTTTGAATGGGAGAAACTCTATGAACGAGGGGTCATCCCCTAAAGTACTTATAAGCCGACGGGCTTTTCTGCCAATTGCATACTGCATCCTCGATCTCCTGCAAGCCGACGCCCAGATGCTCACTAAGCTCCACTGCCACAGCATCTGCTTCCGCTCGCGTTAGCCGCTGGGAGCGAACTCCATAGACGAGCAGTTGAAGGCCTCTATACGGACCCGTCGCATTGTCCCATATATACGCTGAGCCAGGCAAAATGGGCGCGATACCCAATTTTCCAAGTAAAGTAAGGAAGTCGAATTTGGCCAGCCTGCCAAAACGCTTCACTTGCACCATCTGCGCGTAAAGCACATCGAATACGATCCTCGGATCTTGCCCACTACTGCGGTGAATTGCCCGAACAATCGACTGCAGCCCACCTCCACGCTTGATCCACTCGATAAAGCTCAGACAGACCCGGCCCGTTCCCGACCCCGATGCAGCATTTAGACTCTCATACTTTCTGTGATTGCTAAATCTGAATCGCCTTAGCGAGCTTTGATTGGCTCCTATCCACTTCAGGAATCCTTCTGTGTCTGCTGAAACGCTTTTCCAGTCCCAGAACCTCCCCTCTCCCTGTCGACCGTAGACTTCCCGCACCAGCCTCCAACCGTCGACTGCATGCTTCCCAAAATGGACCGCCAAGAAGACCAACCATACCGCATCATCCAACTGCCCCTCTCGCAATCGAAGGGTTGCCGCCTTCAATGGATCAAAACGAGGCGACGACGGATCGGCAACTGCCTTATCGAACGAGACAGTAGTAAGTCGCTTCACGTAATCAACACGCCTAATGCTATCAATTATCTGCTTGACCAAGCAATCCAACGTCTCCGAGTCGTAAAGGCCAAGCAATGGCCGGCGGGACTCTGAATATTCAGCAAGAGCCTCAGACAAGCGCTTTGCAACTACCGTAGAATGTCTTTTTGCAACACCACGCGAGCGATCCGATTTCATTTCTTCGCAATCTCATCATCGATAAACGTCTTGAAGCAATCAGAATGCATTGAACCTCCGATGGACACCATCTGTTCCTTATCATTGGAAACAACCGCAGATTTCAGCTTCAGAATTCGAGCTAAGTCCTTCCAATAGACATCTAAGTTCTCCGGCTCGTCCGGGCATTGAGACCCTAATCGAATTGCTGCTTCCGCTGCCAAAAGCCAACTCAATCCCGCTTCAGCGCCTCTAACCGGCATAGCTGGCATAGGAATCGTATCCGCAACGCCTAGCCCGAGATATCGGTCAGCCCTTTCTCTATCGCTTTCATACAAGTGAAGGCTGCCGACTTGGTGTATATATTCCCCAACCTCAAGACCATTCGACCGCGCAAGATACTCTTGTATAAAGGTGAAGGCAAAAATGTCGTGCGCCATCCCCATATAGATATCGTTCGATCGCATCTGCCCCATTGCATGCAATACGCCGGCTCTCGGAAAAAACTGGATTACGCAGGTACAAGGAACATCGTATAGATTTTCATGATCCGACTCCTTGAAAATGGCTACGACAGCCTTTCTTGTGTCTGGCTTTTTTACCTGATGACTTATTTTTGCCAGCTGCCGACGCAATCGCGGACCATATGCCGCCTCAGAGACATCAACGTTGGGAGGCGTTCCACAGTGAATTCGATAACTCGGAATATAGTACTCTACCTGTTCAAAACGATCAGACCCCGAGAGATACCACAACGTTTCTCCTAGAGCGCTGAATAACGTCGCTCTCGTCTCTGTCCGACTGAATCGCGCTAGAGGATTTTCTAGCTTCATCGATATCCCGATGGATTCGATCGCAGGCCCTTTGCTCGGATTGATTTGTTTCCCGTGTGAAATTAAAAATGACAATCCCTTCCTTAGTAGATCATCAAATGTCTCGCCTTCGATGAACATGCCAATATCCATCTTCTAAAAATCGCGTTGCAAAATTAGTTATTAGACCCTGATTATTGTGTACTCAATACAAATTCCTGGATGATGCAACGCAACAAAGACTCCGATTCGTATTGCTATTCTCGCTTGTCAGTCGAAACGTTTGAAAGCAAGCGTACGGCCGATTCAGCGCGGCTTAATCCGCCGCTTGACCGGAGCGGCGCGTTACGCTTCGCTAACTAACGCGCCCTACGCAGCGAGCCCTGAGCTCCACCTCCCTGCCCCTATGCACCTCCACATCTTCTCCGATCTCCACGCCGACATGGCCGACATCAAGCCGATCGAGGGCCTGCCCGGGATCGATGTGGAGGTCGTCGCCGGCGATGTCTGCGAAGGGGCGGTGAACGGGTTTGCTCGGCTGCGCGAGATCGTGGCTGATGACGTGCCGATCGAGTTACGGTGACGCTGCACTTTACTCGATCTGTTTGCGCTCGAACGCCCTCATCCACTCCCGCTGATCTTCCGTATCCGGCACGCGCACGCCGCGTGCGGCGGCGATCCGGTCGAAGGCCTCAGCTCCATCAATGCCCAGCCGAATCATCACGCAGGCCGCGATGACGGCGGAGCGGCCGATGCCGGCGCGGCAATGGATCAGGACCGTCTGGCCGTCCGTCAGCCGCGCGGCGAGGTCGTGCGCGAGCTGCAACGCTACGCTGCGGCTCTCAGGAAGACCACGGTCGGGGATCGGAAATGACACGAAGGCCATGCCGTGTGACTGGCACAGCGCGGCCTCGCGCTGAAGGCCGAGGTCATGAACCTCAGCCGGCTCCAGCAGGCTGACGACGACGGCAATGCCCTCGCCCACCCATGCCGCGATGTCCTCCGCCAGCCAGTCTTCCGCCCGCGGCCGCGCCGCGATGGCGAGCCGGCCGGCGATGGGCAAGTCGATCCAGTGCAGGCGGGACATGGTGATGCTCCTGTCATGGATGAGCGTTCGTACGCCGGATGAGCGAGAGCGACATCCGGGATCGCGGCCATCGAGACGGATGCACTCTCAGGCCGCCCGAACATCATACCGCGTCCGCTACACGATCCCCAGGATTTCCCGGTGCAGCGGAACGATCGCCGACACGCCGCAGTTTACTACGAACCAACAACGAAGGAGGTTCGTTCATGAAGATGGCAATCGTCTTGACGGCGGCTCTGTTCGCCGCTTCGCCCGTGTTCGCCGCAGAGACCGGCGCAAGTTCGCACGGCGCGTCGAAGAAGGCGCCCGGTCAGCAGATGCAGCGTAGCAAGACGTCGACGGCGCCCGGCGCTTCGGAGTACGCGCCCGGTCATCAGAGCAACACCGCCGCCGGCCCGGGGCATTCCGAGAGCGCTCCCGGCCAGCGCATGACGACCACCGGCTCCAGCACGCATAGGAAATAGTGGGCGCGCGAACGGGATACGATCCCGCTTCTCGGCCCCCCTTTCGCTTGAAGACACAGAAAAGCCGTAAGCCTCCCAGTTCATCTTCCAGACATCCGAGGGAGTCACATGCGCAAAGCGATCTTCATCCTTGCAACATCGATTTCAACCGCGCTGATCGTGCCCGCCAGCGCGTTGCCTCGCGCTCCCCTTCAGGTCGATCGCGGCGCATCTGATCTCATCGAGGTGAGAGGCGGCCATGGCCACGGTCATGGTCATGGCTGGGGCCGCGGAGGCGGTCACCGGGCCTTCGGCTGGAGTCGCGGCCGAAAGGTGGGTTGGCGCGGTCATCACTGTCCGCCGGGCCACTGGAAGAAGGGATGGTGCTGATCAGCCGGACCAAGAGCGTTAGCAAGCGTAGGGCGGATGAGCGGAGCGTAATCCGCCGCTCGACCAGATCGGCGCGTTACGCTTCGCTAACGCGCCCTACGCAGCGAGCCCTGGGCCCCACCTCCCTGCCCGCCATGAACCTCCACATCATGGCCTGCCGATCGTCATGGTGATGGGCAACCATGAATTTGATCACCGCACCTTTCCCGAAGAGCTGAAGCTGGCGCGCGCCGAGGCGGCGCGGTTCGGCGTGCATCTGCTGGAGAACGAGGCGGTCGTGCTGGCGGGCGTGCGCTTTGCGGGCGCCACGCTGTGGACACAGCCACGCGCTTCCCGCGCGCTTTGGTTGACCTGCATCAACAGCGTCGAAGTGAATCCGCATCAAGCTGTCATCGTCAGAGAAGCGGAGGCAGTATCATGGCCGACTCGCAAGCATCTCTCGTCCCATCCCACGACGCGCCCGATCCGCACCGTCAAATCGATTCAGCCGCTTGGGCCGTCTTCTTCATCTGGCTCGGCGTGGTCATGCTCGCAGGGCTTCCCTGGGGCTGGTTCCTGGTGGGCGTCGGCGTCCTCATCCTGGGCGCACAGATGATGCGGACGCAACGGAGCCTAAAGGTCGACAGGTTCGGCGTGGTCATCGGGGTCATCATTCTTGCGGCCGGCCTGTGGGATCTTCTGGCCTTGCCGTTGCCGCTCATGCCGATGATCCTGATCGTGCTGGGCGGATATCTGCTCTGGAAGACGCTTTCGACGACGGAATCCCCCTAAAGCGGCGCACGAAACATCAGGAGGCTCGGATGAGCGGGACAGCCCGTAGGGTACGGGCGGTTCGCAATGGAGGGCACGCGCCGCCTTGTGGCGGCGCTTTGTACGCCCTGCGGCGCTACTTGAAACACACCGACTTGTCGTTCGGGTCGAACGAATTGCCCGGCATCGGGCGCAGCGGGGTCAGCTTGGGGTTGGCGTTGATCAGCCGCTTCGAATAGGCCCCCAGCGCGGCGTTCATCGTGTTCAGCCGGTCCTGCGCGTCGGTGCGCTGCAGCGGCAGGGTGACCACGCCAGAGTTGTAGACCTCGGCACGCGACCATTGCTGGCCCTGCACGATGCGGCCGACGAGGCGCGACTTCAAATCGGCGGCGCTGTCACCGGCGGCGCTCTTGGCCCCGACGACATCAGGCGGCAGCAGGCTCGGGTTGACGATCCAGCCGCGCGGCTTGGCGACGGTGTTGCCGAACAGGATCAGCTCGTCGACGGTGTTGTTCAGCGCCACATAGTCGCGCAGCGGCAGGCTGGCGTCGCCGGTGCCGGTCTCCTGGACGTGGCTCGCCAGATGCGGCCCGGTGGCGCAATAGGTGCCGAAGCTGAGCTTGATGCTGCCGGAGCTCATGGCCATGTAGCTGCCGACGTCCGAGCCGCCCGGCGGCGACGGCGCGTCGTCGCCGCAGAAGGTGCCGTGCGACGAGGCGTCCTGCAGGGAGTGCAGATAGAGCCCGATCCTGGCGATCTGCACCGGCACCGGCGGCTTCCTGGGGTCGTCGAACAGCACGCCGGTAGTCCGGCTCTTGTCGTCCAGCCAGGACTTGAGCTGGGTGTAGTCGACGACGCCGTTGCTGTTGTCGAGCACCTTCGGTCCCGAGGTGATGTTGATGGCCGGCCCGATGGCGTAGTTCTCCAGCAGCGGCACGTTGCCGCTGATCGGCACGTTCGCCAGGCATTGCGGGCCGCTGAAGTTCGAGGAGCCGTTCGGCACCGTGTATCCGGCGGTGCACAGCAGGCCCGGGCCGTCGTCGGGCTTCATCGCCCATTGCCGGAGATCGTACAGCGTGCCCTGATAGACGCTGTCGATGGTCACGGGATAGCCGGGGGGCGGATAGTGGAACGGATACACCGCCTGCACGCCGCTGGCGCCGTGCACGTCGGTGCCCTGCCCATTCGGCGAGAAGTTCAGCAGGTAATGATACAGCGGCCCGTCGGTGGTGTTGTTGGTGCGCTGGAAGCCGTTGAACTTGGCGGTGATGTAGCTGGCGCCGGAATTGGTCGATGTCGCCTGCCCGCCGCACTGATCGATCGGCGCATATTGCGCGTAGTCGGAATTCTCGTTGTAGGCGGCGATCCAATAGGCCACGTCGGCGCGATAGCCGAGCGCCTGGGCGATGAAATAGGTGGAGTCGGCGTGGATCATGCTGCGGCCGGGCGGAATGACGGCGAACTGCACCGCCTCGAGCAGGCAGCCCCGGTTGAGCGCCTCCGCCGGATTGCGGCACGCGCTGGCCGGCGCGAGACAATTCCTCAAGCCGTCCTTCACGCGCGGGATGCAGATGTCCTCCAGGAACGCCTGCGCGGGGTGCGGCGCGGTCAGGCCCCAGCCGAGAACGGACGATCCCACGACGACGGAGAGGGTCGACAATGCAAAGCCAATGCGCATGAAAAACTCCTTGGTGATTGAAATCCAGCCGGTCGGGAGCTGAACCATGGTCAAACGCCACGTCTCTCAAGCCACGCGAAACGCTGCGTGAGGCTTGCCTCGCGGATTCGGCGAGGATGATTTGCCCCCATCTCGATCAAAATATCAACCTATAGTTGTTATGACAAATGCATCGCTTTCGCAAAGATGGCGCGCTGCTTGGCCCGCCGACGGCTCGCCGTTGACGCAGGTCTTTCAGACTCGCATCATCACGCCCTGATGTATCGCGATGTCACCGAGCCGCCGTCGGAGGTGCGCTATCGCTGCCCGTGCTGCCGCTTCCTCACCCTGGGTGAGCGCGGCGGGTTCGAGATCTGCCCGGTCTGCTATTGGGAGGACGACGGCCAGGACGACCACGATGCCGACCTCGTCCGTGGTGGTCCCAATGGAGCGCTGTCGCTGACCGAGGCACGCGCCAATTTCAAGACCCACGGCGCCTCGGAGGCGGCGCATCGTGCGTGCGTCCGTCTCCCCCGGCGGACGACGAGCGCTAGCTCGTCGCACGATGCGGGACCGTCATCGGCCCGACGGGAGACGCCGGATGTTGTCATCGCTGGATGCCACCACGCCAGCATAGCGATCGCAGGCGAGCACCAGGCGCCAGCGTCATGTCGCACGGAACGAGCCGTTCAGCTCGCTCCGTCTCGTTTGCCATGAGCGTCGTTCTTCTCGCGCTGAGGAGAGATCTTCCAGTCGCGACCTGCCTTACGGTGGTCCCAATCGATGCCGGGTCCCATCCGATGCAGCGTGTGCTGCTTCTGACGTTCGCTGGTCGACTGCCCCTTCTCTCTTGCCGGCACGCCTGAACTCGCTTTGGTCTCCGCGGGATTGGGGGAAGGTTTTCCTTGCCCCTGAGCGAACAAGGGATTGAGGCTGACTGACGCCAGCAAGATGATCATGAAGGCAAAAGTACGCATGGAACAGCTCTCCCTTTGCATGTCACATCGACCATCCGGCCGCGACCTCGACAGGAGCACTCTGAAGGTCGCGGGCGGCTGCGGATTGATCTGGATCAGATATCCCGCGGGACCAGGCAATCGCGGCTCGCCGGAGCGGATTGACCAGCGATGGATGGAACATGCCTTTGCCTGAGCCGTTCCTGGCTGAAGTGCGGATCGCGGCTGTTTACAGAGCAGACAGATGACCAAGTTTGCGAAGGGCGACCACGTCTCCTGGAACTCGGAGGCCGGCCGCGTGACCGGACGCATCGTCGCGGTGCATGTGCGCGACTTCGACTACAAGGGCTATCGTCACCGCGCCAGCAAGGACTCTCCGCAATACGAGATCAAGAGCGACAAGAGCGAGCACATCGCCGCTCACAAGGAGAGCGCCTTGACCAGGGTGAGCGGCGATGAGGCTCGCGGTTCGCAGGGATGACCGAGCACTCACCCGCCAAGACCGCAATGACACGGGCGCGCGACGCGCTTCCCGTCTTCACCATCGGGCACTCCACGCGGACGATCGCCGAGTTCGTCACGCTGTTGCGGGCCGGCGAGGTTCAGCTCGTCGTCGATATCAGGCGCATCCCGCGCTCGCGGACCAACCCGCAGTACAATTCGGAGGTGCTGCCGGCCGAGCTCGCGCGCCATCAGATCGGCCATCTGCGCATTGCCGAGCTCGGCGGCCTGCGCAAGACGAGCGGCATTTCACCGGACACGAACGGCTTCTGGACCAACAAGAGCTTCCATCATTACGCTGACTACGCCCTGTCCGATGACTTCCGGCGCGGCTTCGATCGCCTGCTGACCGTGTCGGACGCGCAACGCACGGCCATCATGTGCGCGGAGGCGGTGTGGTGGCGCTGTCATCGTCGCATCGTCGCCGACTACCTGATCGATGCCGGCCGCGCCGTGTATCATCTCATGGGCCACGACGAGGTTCGTGCGGCGACGTTATCTGAGGGTGCGGTGCGAGCCGGCGACAAATTGACCTATCCCGGCTCGAACAACGAATGACACGCAACTCGCGGCGCAGCCGACGCGCTCCGCAGGCTAGGTCTCCTCCTCCATCGTCACCGCGACGGCGCCGATGGCCGACAGCCGCACCTTGTCGCCTTCGACCTCGGCGACGAGACCCTTGTCGATGAAGTGATGATGCCCCTTGTGGCTGCCCTCGCCGCTGTCCTTCCTGGTCAGCTTGATGCGGTTGCCGTCGACGCGGTCGACGGTGCCGACATGCACGCCGTCGGCGCCGATGACTTCCATGTGTTCCCTGATGTCCTGCATGACGCGTCTCCTTCGTGGCTGATGATGGGTCTGAAACTGCCTCAACCGGCGGGGTGCCCGAACTGTTCCGTCCGCGTACCTAGCCGTCGGGCGGATCAGCGCAGCGTGATCCGCCCTTCCTCCGCAGGCGGCGGTTACGGCTGCGCCAAACCCCGCCCTACGGACTCTCGTCATTGCGAGGAGCCGAAGGCGACGAAGCAATCCAGGGCGGCATGAGAATTCTGGAGTGCCGCGGATCCTGCCACGGGCTGCGCCTCGGCGGGGACCCGTCGGCTGGCAATGACGCGAAAATCCGCCTGCGCCGACAGGCCATTTTCATCAGCAGCCTCAAGCTGATCTGGCCTGTCCAGTCCTTCGGTGAAAAATAAATCACTTTCGCTTTTTCAAAAATCATGATTGTCTACGCCCATCCCGGCCCGCCGAGAGGGGCGTATCGCGATCGTCACGAGACGTGGGCCGGAGATGCGGTGGCTGTGAGTGTGCCGCAGCGGGCTTGAGGCCCACCGACGAACGGCACGCTTGCGGACGTGAAGACGCGTGGTCCTGGCGCCCCGAAGCTGGCGCCAAGTGCGGTGGTGATGATGATCGCGCCGCGCGACGGTGGCTAACAAGCCGGACACCGGGGAGATCGCGACATAAGCGTGAAAACCATCGCGCGGGGAATGCCGGGATGCCTCGGCTGAACCTGTGGTGACTGCCGCCTGCTTATCTTCTGCAGGCGGGCCATGGGTGCGGCCAGCGCCCGGCATTCCCCGCGCCCTCTCCCTTCAGAGGGCCGACGACCGGCAAGGCTCGGGCGCCATCTGCGTCGCGGGATCGCGCCCGCTTGGCGATGCTACGCCTTGCGCACGGTGCCGAGGAAGCCCTCCACCGCCACGCGGAAACGATCGGCATCCGTCGACATGCGGCGGACGGAGTCGACCATCGCCGCGCCCGCATTGCCGGTCTGGCGGTTGAGGGCTGCGACCGAGCCGATCGTGTCGGTCACGGCGCGGGTGCCCTGGGCGGCATGCTGGAAGTTGCGCGAGATCTCGGTGGTGGCGGCGCGCTGCTCTTCGACCGCCGCGGCGATCGCCGTCATCTTCTCGTCGATGCTGGAGATGTTGTGGCTGATGGCGCGGATCGCCTCGACCGACTCGCCGGTGGCGGCCTGGATCTCGGCGATCTGGCGGGTGATGTCGTCGGTGGCGGTCGCCGTCTGCGCCGCGAGGTTCTTTACCTCGCCGGCGACCACGGCGAAGCCGCGGCCGGCTTCGCCGGCGCGCGCCGCCTCGATGGTCGCGTTGAGCGCCAGCAGGTTGGTCTGCGCGGCGATCGCGGTGATCATCTTGACCACCTCGCCGATGCGGTTGGCGGCGCGGTCGAGCATCTCGACGGTGGCGTTGGTCTGCGCCGCCTTCTCCACCGCCTGGCGCGCATCGGCCGCTGAGGCCTGCACCTGGGCCGCGATCTCGGAGACCGACGCGGTCAGCTCCTCGGTGGCGGCGGCGATGGTCTCGAGATTGGTGGTCGCGGTCTCCGCGGCGCTGGCGACCGCGGCCGTCTGCTCGGTGGACTCATCGACCAGCTTGCGGACCTCGCCGGCGCTGGAATCGAGCTGGCCGGTCGAGTTGCCCATGCTGACGATGACCGCCTGCACGGTGTCGTCGAAGCTCTTGCAGGCGCTGTCGATCGCCTGCGAGCGCTCCAGCCGGCGGCCCTGGTCGAGCTCGCGCTCGCGCGACAGCTGCTCGGCGGTGGCGGCGCTCTCGCGCAGGCCCTCGAGGGCGGCAGCCATGGCGCCGAACTCGTCGGCATGAGCGAACTGCGGCACCGGCGTCTGGTAGTCGCGCTGGCCGATGCACTGGATCGCCTGCATCAGGACGCCGACCGGGCGCATCAGGCGGACGCGCACCGCGCGCAGCGCCAGGCCGGCCACCACGAGCGCGGTGATGAAGGCGAGCGACTGGACGATCAGGCTGCTCAGCGCCGCGGTCTTGATCTCCTCGGCGCGCGCGATCGAGCCGTCGAGCGCGGTCATGCCGATGGCGATGATGCCGGCGAACGGGCCCTGGCAGAACGCGTTCCATTCCGGCGCCGGCATCGCCGGCTTGCCGCTGCCGTCGAACCCCTTGGCGAGCTGGTCCATGCGCTCATGGGCGGCCTCGACCTCGGTGCGCGAGGTCTTCACGGCCCCGGCGAGCCCGGTGCTGCCGCCCCCCGCCAGGAGGTCGTCGAGCCCGGACCAGCCGGCCGCGACGGTGCCGCGCCATTGCGCGATCGCGCCCTTCTGGGTGTCGTCGAGCGGCTTGGAGGCGTTGATGTTGGGACGCAGCGCCGAGCATTGCAGGCCATAGCGGTCACGGACCTGCCAGGCCAGCCGCCGCGCCTGCACCATCTTGGCGATCGCCGGATCGGTCATCCAGGCGCGGTTCGAGACGGCGAGCGAGGCGGCGTTGGCGACGTCCAGCGTCTTGGTCATTGCCTGGTACCAGGCCTGCGTACGCGCCAGCACGCGTTCGGAGCGCGGCTTCGCGGCTTCATCGAACAGCAGCTTGAACTGCGGAACCGTGGCGTCCCAGCTCGATTTCAACCCGGCCATGAGGTCGTCGCGCTCGGCCATGTCGACGCCGGCGAGCGCGGCGACGATGCCGTCATAGCCCTTGGCCTCGATGCCCTGATATTCGGTGAGCTTGGCGCGCGGATCGTCCTCGCTCAGCAGCACGCTCTGGATGTCGCCGCGGTGGGCGCGCATGACCAGGACGTTCTGGAAGATCGCCTTGTCGGCCGCGGTCAATTGCTCGGTCGCGACGCTCTCGCGATAGCGGCCCGCGGCGCCGCTCATCAGGATCGCCGTGGACACCAGGATGCCCGCCGCCAGCACCGACAACAGCACCATCAGCAGAGTACTGACCGATTTCTTCATCACGCCCCGCCCCACACCAGAAAGTGGCAGGATGACGCGATTGCACAAATTCTTCCTTAACCATGGACCGGCACACCGGCGGCCGAGGTAATCAGTTGCCGAAATCCCCTGCTCCACGCCAACAAAAATTGCGCAAGCCGCAACGCGGCAGCCGCTGGCGCGCGCTGCGGCGCGATGCGAAGCGAATCGCGGGGCGCGGTGCGCAGTGGCTGGGCCGGACGGCGGGCGCGGCGCCGCGGTGGATCAAGATCGCCTGCGGCGCCTTCGTGCTGCTCGTGACCTTCGCGCTGGTCAATCTGGCCTATCACGTGCTGCGCAAGCCGACCGAGCTGTTCGTGGTGACGGGTCATTCGCTCGACAAGGAGCCGGAGGAGACTTGGCGCCAATATGGCGCGCTGTTCCGTGAGAGCTCGACACGATCGATCACGCCGGAGCTGCTCGCCGCCCTGGCGCAGACCGAGAGCTCGGGCAATCCGGTGGCGCGCACCTATTGGCGCTGGCGCTTCGCATGGAATCCGTTCGCGCTGTATCAGCCGGCGTCCAGCGCCGTCGGCTTGTTCCAGATGACCGACGGCGCCTTTGCCGACGCCGCACGGTTCTGCATCCGGGATCACGAGGTGGTCAGCGACGGCTGTGGGTCGCCGAGCCTGTACGTCCGCGCATGGCCGGCGCATGCGGTGGCGCTCACGGTGATCTCGCTCGACCGCCAGGTCTCCGCCGTGCTCGCGCGGCAGCCTGGTGCCAAGCCGAGCGCGCAGCAGCGGCAGGATCTCGCGGCCGTCATTCATCTGTGCGGCGCCGGGCCGGCGGCCGGGTTCGTGCGCCGTGGCTTCAAGCCGGCGGATGGCGAGCGCTGCGGCGACCATTCGGTCGCCGGTTATCTCGGCCGCGTCAATGCGATGAAGAAGCAGTTTCAGAAGCTCTCGGCGGCGGAGCAGAGCTAGCGCATGGCGTCCGCTCGGCAACATCGCAGCCCGCCCGGTTCCGCGTTAAGCACGTCGGATTCACTGATGTGGGCAAAGCGCGCCCGTTAAGACATTGGCAACGAACTGCCGCGCATTTTCTCCGTCCCATTAGTACAGGAGTCACCATGTCAGAGATCGGCATTCCCGGCGCGCGCATCCGGTCCTTCATCGAGCGGATCGAGCACCTCGATGGCGAATTGGCGGAGCTGAACGAGCAGAAGAAGGAAGTGTTCGCCGAGGCCAAGGGCGAAGGCTTCGACGTCAAGATCCTGAAGGAGATCATCAAGCTCAGGAAGCAGGACCAGGACGAGCGCGACGAGCACGAGACGCTACTCGACACCTATCTCCGGGCGATGGAAGCGGCCGAGACCGGGCCGGCCAGCAAAACCCCCGAGCGCAAGGCGGCGTGACGCTGCCGACCGACGATGGCGGCGCGCAGCCCATCTGCGCCGCGCGCTGCCCTCCCCGGGATTTTCCTTGCCCGGTTCCATCCGAGCCTCTAACGCTGCGCTACGCTTCTGCCCGCGCCCGAGGATGAGATGACCGACGCAATGACCTGCCCGCAATGCCGCTCCGAGCACGCCTATCAGGACGGCGCGCTATGGGTCTGTCCCGAATGCGGCCATGAATGGAGCGGCGACGCCGCCCTTGCGGCAGCGGCCGGCGACGACGCCAGCATCCGCGACGCCAACGGCAACGTTCTGGCCGACGGTGACAGCGTCATCGTCATCAAGGACCTGAAAGTGAAGGGATCGTCGTCGGTGGTGAAGGGCGGCACCAAGGTGCGCAACATCCGCCTGCAGGAGGCGAGCGACGGCCACAACATCGCCTGCAAGATCGACGGCATCGGCCAGATGAACCTGAAGTCGGAGTTCGTGCGCAAGGCGTAGAGCCTGGTGCTCCCGGAACATTCGCGATGCCATGGCGTTCGGATCAAGAACGGGAGGATGGCCATGCTGACGGACGACCAGATCGCGACGCTTTCGGATATCGGCCAGGCAATCGCCTTCTCGCCCGACCGGCAGGACGAACTCGATGGACTGATCCGCGAAGGTTATGTCGCCAAGGACGGCGACATCTACGAGCTGACGGCAAAGGGACAGAAGATCCTGACCGATCGAGGTGCCGGATTGAACGAGGCCTGACGGACCGGAGGCTCGCAGCACCGGGCATCGGGGCGTCGGTATCAGCGCCACCGGAAAGTCTGGCATCCGGCCAAATATCATGCGGGGAATCGGCGGTTCGTCTGCAGACACCCTTGCGAATCGAACTCTGATTCACCCAATGAACGGCGATATTCCGCCCGAAGACCCCGAAAACAATGTCCGCGGGCGCCGCAGGACTGCGCAGGCGCTGCCTGTTATTTGACGCAACAGGTCCGGCTCAGGCCCGGCACTCAGGCCGAACAACACAACACGGGCAAATCGCCAATTGATCGAGCAGCAAACGCAGGCCGGTTGCCGAACGCTGCGTGATCCAAGCAGTGAATCCGTCACGCTTCTGTCGCCATGAAGTGACACCCGTAGCAATCCGTTCCGTAGCAGCACGGCGTGGATTCATAACTTGGCATGAACTCTGCTTTCCAGATCCTGACCGGGTCCCACTCTTTGGAGGCAGAATCAACGTGCTCGTCACTCTCGTCGCAATGCTATGCAACGGCCAGCTCTGCATGGAGAAGGTCGTCACCAACAGCGAGATGTCCGGCATCACGATGACATCCTGCGCCGTCAGCGCGCAGATCGGAATCGCAGACTGGATGTCCAAGGGTCCCTATCACGAGTGGCATCTGCAGGGTTACAAGTGTGTCGCCGGCAAGTACGTGCCGAAGACCAACGCCTGATCCGCTTTGCACGTCCGGCTGGCGCCCGGATATCCGGGGCCTGCCGGCCGGGCGGAAGAGCTCTGCACTGCTGTCGAATGTTCGACCCCAGCCGCGTCGCATTCGGGACATGCGCAGCAAAAAACGCTGCCGTTAGCGTGCAAACGAGCCCTGAATCGGCGAATTCGATGCGCAATGGCGCTGGCCCGCTTCGTGCAATGCCCCTCAGCGACAATGAGGGGATGACGTCATGCCGTTCTACAGCTTCCATTGCGCAGCCTGCGCAGAGGATGTCGAGTTGCTGATCGGGATTTCTGAAAGGCCAGTCTGTCCGACCTGCGGCAGTCGCAAGCTGACCCGCCTACCCTCGCTGCCGGCGCCGCCAGCGCGCAGCCCCGGCCTGATCAAGGCCGCGCGCAGCCTGGCAGCACGCGAGGGGCACCTCAGCAACTACAGCCGCGCCGAACGGAAGAAGCGCTGACCCGGCCGCGGCCGCCGGCCCTCGGCCTCAGTCCGACGTGATCTGCACCTCGGGCACGTCATCCTCGGGATCGTCGATGTCGAGGCCATCCTCCTCGTCCAGATCGATCCCGGAGAGGCAGATGTCACCGTCGTCGATCACGAGCTCGACCGGGGACAACGTCCGGCCCTGGCAGGGCCCGATGAAGCATTGTCCGGTATCGAGGTCGAACTGCGCACCATGCTCGCCACAAACGAGGAAATTGCCTTCCTCGTCCATGAACTCGCCCGGATGCTTGTCGAGGCGGGCGCCCTGATGCGGGCAGGCATTCTCGAAGCCATAGAAATTGTTGCCCTTGCGCGTGACCAGGATCGGCCAAGGCTTGGCGCTGCCGTCGGGCTCGCGGCGCTGGAGAACGAAGCCCCGCGCCGCGCCATCGTCCACCTCATAGGTCGCGCAGATCGCAAACAGCGTGCTCATCATCCGCCTCTTCTCGCCTCGCCCGGCGTTCTTGGCGCATCCGCGACATCACAGGCGCGCTGAAGAGGCTCGCAGCAAGCAGCATGCCAGCCAGTACCTGACAGACACAGATCGCGGCCTCAGGCCGCTGGCATGCCGAGGCGGCCGATCCCGGGAAATTTCAGCGCCGGCCGGCGCAGATCGACGCCGAGAACTCCCCCGAAGAAGTTCAGCTCGACGCCCTCGATCCACCCGACGGTGACACCGAGATAGCCGCCGAGCGATACGAACAGACCGGTCCCGGAGGCCGTGCGCCCCCACCAGCCGTCAAAGGGGAAGTCCTTGCCGATTGCAGTCGGCGGCAGCACGGCGTTCAGCTCAGGAACCGCGTTCAGCGCCGCCTGCACGAAGGTGTTCGAATTCGGCCCCGGCCAGGCGTTGTAGTCGCCATAGGCGCGGAAGCGGTAGTTCTCGATCACGCTGCGGATCCTCGGGATCACCCGCTCGGCTTCATCGCCGTCGACGGCCAGCACTGTCTCCGGCAATGCACCGAACCAGCGACCATCGGGCGCGAAGCCATCGACCCGGATCGGCTCACCCCACGCGGTGTAGTCGTAGCGGGTGTAGCGCGGGCCGCCCTTCTCCTTCACGACGATCCAGGTGTGGACCGCGAAGATGCCACGCCAACGCACCGTGCGCGCAGCGAATACGCGCACCATCGCGTCGGCATGCTGCGCCGGCGATGGCAGCAGGCCCGCGCTCGAACGGTCCGCAGTCTGCCAGCTGCCGCGACGATCGCCGCGCAGATAGTTCGCGGCAGACAGCGAGATGGGCACGAAGATGAGCAGCAAGAAAGCGAGCACGGGCTTTTTCACGATGAGCGAGGACAATGGAGGCGCCGAGGAATGACAGCCATGTAGTCATCGCGCCCGCCGTCGCCAACGCCGGCCGGCACGCCACCTTCACAATCCGGACACCAGGGCAGCGCTGAAGACTCAGTGCCGGCGGAAACCACCGCCCGGGCCGGAACGCCCGCCGCCGCGAGGGCCACTGACGCCCACACGCGCAGCACCCATGGCGGGGCCGCCCCCGATATGCGCCAAACCGATTTGCGGCGAAGTCCCGATCATGCGCATGCCGCCCATCTGCGCGCGGGCGCTCTGCGGCGCACCGCTGCTTCGGCTCATCAATGGCTGCACCATGGGTGGCGTTGCAGCTCGAGCGGGAGCACCAGCCACGACCGGAGGTGCGGCGGGACCGGCGGCGGTCGAAGGCGGCACACGACCTTGCATGCCCGAAGTCGGTCCGGATCGTTGGCCCGTGCCGGCGACCGCGCCCGCTCCGGCGCCAGGCTGAATCATCCCGCCGGGACCACGACCCGGCATCCCCGGGGTCATGCCAGGCTGAGGCGGATTTTGCGCCATGACCGGCGGATGGCGATGCCAGTAGCGGTTCCAGAACGCGTGCCGATGATACCAAGGCCGTCCGAAATAGAAGCTGCTCCAATAGGTGGTCAGCGTGAAGCCGACAGTCGGCACGTACTCGACATATTCGGGCAGGTAGACGTACTGCTCACGATACAGATAGGCGAGCGTCCGCGCCGCGACCCAGCCGCGTTCGCCTCCGAAGCTGACATCGCACCACGCGCCGCCTTGAATGCAGCCATGGATGGTGATCCTGGCACCGACTGGAATGCGCTCGACGACGGGAAAACCGGGGCCGGGTCCTGCGCGCATGGTGGCCGCGGTGCGCACCAGGCCCGGCGCGGCCACCGCCAGCGAGGCGGGCGTGGCAATCAACAGCGCAGCAACGAGACACGATCTGAGTTTCACCACGGGCGCCCTCCTGTCTGTTTGCCCGAGCGAGCTCGGGCGCGAGACTCTCGCGCCCCGCATGCGCGGCTCAGGCATCCGGTCCACGGGGATGGTTGCAGACTATCGCGGCAACCTCACGGCGCTCCGTTGTCGGAGAGGAGTTGCGCTGCTCCACCGAGAGCACGGCGAAATGCCTCGTCGAACGTCACGCCACGGAATTGCCACCGATCTTGCTTGCCAGCGCGATCGAGGCGCCATTGCGTGACCCAGCCCAGTTCGGCATCGTCCCAGGTGAGATCGCCAAAGAGCATGACATCAGCGCCGGGAAACCAAGACGCAACCGCCGCGGGCTGGACATCGTTCAACTTGGTCCGCTCAATAGCGGCCTTCGAGACCTCGGAGGCGCTTGGCAGAGCGATCTCGAGTCCACGCTTGACGGCGGCTGCGCGCAGCGCGTCGCGCTGCAGATCGGACCTCCGGTCGTCGGATGCAACGAAGAAAGTACGACCGCCCGACGTCATCGCCACGATCACGGCAATCGACGGGCGCGGCGCCGGCCACGGCTTGATGTTCAAGCTCGCAAGCAACTGATCGATCCGCGCGCGATCGAATGACACAGTCAAGTCATACGGACGGTCGCGCGTGCCCTGCTCGTCGTGCTTCGGCTTGCCCGACATCTGATCGTGATAATCGAAGCCGATGACGAACTCCGCTGCCCGCGCCTCGAGTGGCGCGAGCCTTGCGTCGTTCCTGAGCTGAAATGCACCGGACACCTTGATCAGCACGTCTTCCAGACATGCTGCAAATGCCGCCCAGCGATTGTCCTCGCCCTGACCGGTCACGACCGTCTGCGCCTGGTACAGGTCGGTCGGGGCCGCATTCGCAATAGTGCAGGCCCCGACGACCATCATCGCCCAGAGCCCGAGACGCCATACGCCCCAACCGCGGAGAGCACCGCACTGCCTCTGCCTCATCGCGCCCTCGATCCGGCTATGTCGGCTATTTCTGCCGGTCGAGCTTGACGATCGTCGGTGTGGCGGCGTCGGACGTCGAGAACGTCACGCGATCGCCGGCGTGGATGTTCTCGATCATGGCATTGTCCTTGATCTTGAACTCCTGGGCCGCTCCAGCCGTGTTGGCGCCGACGGTCCCGTTGGGAACGCGCTTGATCGCGATCGTGCCGTTGAGACGGTTGATCCCCGTGACCATGCCCGCCGTGTCTTGCTCCGCTGCCAGAGCGGGCCAAGTCCCCGCAAACAGGGCGACCGTCGCCAAAGTAATGCCAACTGCTCTCATCGCTGTTCTCCTGCCTTGCTTCTCGCGGCAAACAAAACACCACGAATTCTTTGGTTCCCGGAACCTTCAGCTTCGTCGCTGACGACTTTGGGCCGTCTAACGCGCCACAATCAATGCGCCGTACAGCCCGTTTGTCGCCCCCAAGCACTACGCCTACATAAAACATGCTGATCGTCTCCGCCGCTGCGGACGTCGCGCGCTCGACCGGGCAATCGCGAACCTTCTTCGACCGACACGGCTCGGCCACCCTCATGTAGTGATTTGCACGGATTTGTCATCAGACCAGCGCGTGATCAACGTTTTCCTGCACTCGCAGTATCGACGCCCCGTAACGCCGAATTCATCAATGCGTCAGGATGCGCCTTGACAGCACAGGCAGCCGGGAGGACGATAACCGCGTCGTCCAATCTCGGTGGCCGTTCCTGACGACGCCGCGATGTCCGAACGACAACAAACCATCTGATTGCAGGGAGGTTCTATGACTCCACCTCCGTACCAGATCCGCTGAGTGCGACGGGACTCGCTTCGGACCATCGCATAGCGGCAAATCACGAACGGCACGCCGGGTCGCGGCTTAGTGGGCTGCATCAGCGAGGCATGGCCCCTTGCCCGCCCGGCGCTGTGCCGTCCATCTGGATCACGTCAGCGCGAGCTTTGTAGCTATCTGCGGCTCGAGGCCCGATACTCGGGTTGATACTGCGCAACGCGAACATTGGAACGTGTGATCAGTCGATCGCGTGCAGCGATCAGTTGACCAATGGCAGCCGAGATACCCGCTCGCGGCATCGCCGCATTCCCAATGTCCCCGACCAATATCCCCGAACGAAATCCTTCATCGCCTGATGCGCGGCGGGTGCAGGCGTCACCCGCCGCCGAAGCAATCTGCCGCAGCTACTTGCTGTAGTCGTAGAAGCCCTTGCCGGTCTTGCGGCCGAGCTGGCCTGCGGCCACCATCTCCTTCAGCAACGGCGCCGGCCGATACTTCGGATCGTTGAAGCCGTTGTAGAACACCTCCATCACCGACAGCATCGTGTCGAGACCGATCAGATCGGCCAGCGCCAGCGGACCGATGGGGTGATTGCAGCCGAGCTTCATGCCCTCGTCGATGTCGGCCGCGGTCGCAATGCCTTCCGAATACGCGAAGATCGCCTCGTTGATCATCGGGCACAGGATGCGGTTTACGGCAAAGCCCGGGCTGTTCTTCGCGGTGATCGCGACCTTGCCGATCCGCTTGGCGAAATCGGCGGCGGCCGCATGGGTCGCATCCGAGGTCTGCAGGCCGCGGATCAGTTCGAGCAGCGCCATCATCGGCACCGGATTGAAGAAGTGCATGCCGATGAAGCGGTCGGGCCGGTCGGTGGCGGTGGCCAGCTTGGTGATCGAGATCGAGGAGGTGTTGGTCGCGATCAGCGCCTCGGGTTTCAGACCGGCACAGAGGTCCTTGAGGATCTTGAGCTTCAACTCCTCGTTCTCCGTGGCGGCCTCGATGACCAGGTCGCAGTTCGACAGCTTCGCCTTGTCGGCGGTGCCGGTGATGAGCGACAACGCCCTGTCCTTGTCGGCGGTCGTCATCTTCTCCTTCTTGACCAGGCGATCGAGGCTGGAGCCCACCGTCGCCAGCCCGCGCGCCACGGCCTGCTCCGAGACGTCGACCATGACGACCGGAACGCCCGCGGCGGCGCACACCTGCGCGATGCCGTTGCCCATGGTGCCTGCTCCGATGATGCCGACCGTCTGAATCATTGCCGCTTCCTCTCAGTCTCGTATCCGCGGGGACCGCCCCGTCCTGCGCAGTTGCTTAACAGGCTATCGGCCGGCCGGGTAGACCCAAGGCGGCGGGCTGAGAAGGGGCCGGCTGCCCCGCGGTTCGACGGCACCGGGAGCGAACGGTCGCCCCGGGGTCCAAACGAAGAGCCGGCAGACAACCGGCACGGCGCCCAGCCAGAGCCAGCCGCCCGCACCCGCGCCGACGGCGCCGCGCAACGACGCGGCCGGCGACAGCGCGCGCGGCACCGGTCCGCTGAACAGGACCGCTGACCGACACGCCGGCACGGGCGCCCGGGCGGCGGCGGCCGTCGCGTGACGTTGCGTGAGCGCCACGCCAAATCCGTCGGTGTCATCGGAACACCTGTTGAGGCCGACGGTTCTCCACGCTGCAACAGGTCCAATCGAGGAGACCGCCGTGGCGACCGCCGAAACCACCCGACCATCCCCGGAGCCAACGGCGCAGATCGCACGGCATCCGATCCATCCGATGCTGGTGCCGTTCCCTATCGTCTGCTTCATCGGAGCGTTCGTCACCGACATCGCCTATTGGCGGACCGCTGAAATCATGTGGGCGGATATCTCCGCCTGGCTGCTGCTGGTCGGACTGATCATGGGCGTGCTGGCCGGCATCGCCGGGCTCATCGACTTCCTTGGCAATCGGCTGATCCGGTCGCAGGCACCGGCCTGGCCGCACATGGCCGGCAACCTCATCGCCCTGGTGCTGGCCTTCTTCAACAACTTGGTCCATTCACGCGATGCCTGGACCTCGGTCGTGCCGACCGGCCTCATCCTGTCGCTCGTCACGGTGCTGATCCTGCCCGTCACCGGCTGGCTCGGTTGGTCGCTCGTGTATCGTCACAGGGTGGGAGTCGCACGATGACGCCGTCCGGCTCCTCCCGCCTCGCGCCTCTGCTCACAGCCCTCCTGCTCGGAATATCCGCGCTTGGTCTCACCGCGTGCAACGAAGGCGGCGATCCGAACGCCGAGATCGGCGCCAACGTCAAGCTGCCCGCATTGACGCAATACCTGTTGCCGCCGATGAACGTCGCCACGGTGGTCGGCTGGAAACAGGGCGAGACTCCCAAAGTCGCGCCGGGCCTGAAGATCGAGGCGCTCGCGACCGGCCTGCAGCATCCGCGCTCGCTCTACACGCTGCCGGACGGCGACGTCCTGGTGGTGGAATCGAAAGCGCCGCCCCCGCCGCCGGCGAAACGGCCGAAGGATCTCGTGATGGCCCTCGTCGAATCCTGGGCCACGTCGGGCGGCAACACCGGAGCGAGCAACCGCGTCACATTGTTGCACGACGCCAATGGCGATGGCATTCCCGAGCAGCAGAGCCTGTTCATCGACCATCTCAATTCGCCGTTCGGGATCGCTCTGGTCGGCAACGATCTCTACATCGCCAACACCGACGCCATCGTTCGATATCCCTACACGCCGGGCGAAACCCAGATGAAGGATGCGGGCACGACGCTTGCCGCGCTGCCGGGCGGCCCGATCGATCATCACTGGACCAAGAGCCTGGTGGCGAGCCCCGACGGCCGGTTGCTCTATGTGGGCGTCGGCTCCAACAGCAACATCACCGAGAACGGCATCGAGGCCGAGAAGAACCGTGCCGCCATTCTCGAGGTGGATCGCACCACGGGACGCTGGCGGGTATTCGCGAGCGGCCTGCGCAATCCGAACGGATTGAGCTTCGAGCCGCAGAGCGGCGCGCTGTGGACGGTCGTGAACGAGCGTGACGAGATCGGTCCGGACCTCGTGCCCGACTACATGACCTCGGTGAAGGACGGCGGCTTCTATGGCTGGCCATACAGCTATTACGGCCAGCATGTCGATCCCCGCGTGCAGCCGCAGCGGCCGGACCTGGTCGAAAAGGCCATCGTCCCGGACTACGCGCTCAGCTCGCATGTCGCGCCGCTCGGCATGACGTTCTACACCGCCAGCGCACTGCCGCAGGCCTATCGCGGCGGCGCGTTCGTCGGCGAGCACGGCAGCTGGAACCGCACGCCGTTGAACGGCTACAAGGTGGTCTACGTCCCCTTCGATGGCGGCAAGCCGAACGGCGAAGCCCAGGACGTCGTGACCGGCTTCCTCAATGATCGGAACGAGGCGCGCGGCCGGCCGGTCGGTCTCGCCGTGGACAAGACCGGCGCCCTGCTGATTGCCGACGATGTCGGCAATACGGTCTGGCGCGTCACGGCATCCGGCGGCTGACGGCCTTCAGCCGAATGACGCGAAGAATGGAGGACGATATGGGATTGGCTCAATACGCCATCGTTGCGGTCGGCGATCATTGGAGCGTGCTGCATGACGGCAACGCCCATGGCGACTACGCGACCAAAGAGGCTGCGTTCGAATCCGCTGCATCAGCTGCGACGCTGGCCATCAAGCAAGGCCACGAGGTGCATCTCAGCGTTCCGGGCAATGACCCCGATCGCTCGAACAACTAATCAGCACCACAACACTCATCGCGGGTTCCGACGAGACCTCCAGGGATAGTGAAGTGCACGCTAACGTGTGTTAGCGACAGCCCCTCGGCAGGGCAGCAGACTCATGTTCGGAGGATCAACAGGAGTTTCGCCATGAAGGTCACCCGGAACCGGCGCAAGCAGACGGTGTCGTTCCGCCAGCGGCTGCAGCAGGCTGCAGCCGCTGCCCGCGAGGCGGCAGCACGTCTTCCCGCAGGCCCCGAACGCGACATCATGCTGAAGAAGGCGATGCAGGCGGAGACGGCGGCGCATATCAACGAGCTGTTGAGCGCGCCGGTGCTGCACGCCGCGGAGCGCTAGACCACGCACCGTATCGTCTGCTGCGGCTTTGAAAGGAACCCGAACGCCATCACGACGCTTTGCTTTCGAGGTCTTGTCTCGGCGAGAGGACGATGATGGCCCGGGTCGTGATAGGCACATCGGGATGGCACTACGAGTCCTGGCGCGGCGCGTTCTTTCCGCCGGGACTGCTGATCAGACATCGGCTGCCCTACTACGCCAGCCAGTTCGAGACCACCGAGCTGAATGGCGTGTTCTACAGGACACCGACGGAAGCTGCCGTCCGCGGCTGGCGCGATCAGACCGGGCCCGATTTCGTTTTCGCATGGAAGGCCTCCAAGTTCATCACGCATTGGAAGCGCCTGTCTGCGCGCTCGGTCAACAGCATCGCGCTGATGGAGAGCCGGCTGTCGCTGCTCGGCGACAAGGCCGGCCCCGTGCTGTTCCAGCTGCCGCCGCAATTCGAAGCGAATCCAGAACGGCTCGAGTCGTTTCTGCCGCTGCTGCCGACGCACCGGCGCTACAGCTTCGAATTCCGTCACCCGAGCTGGTACACACCGGCCATCATGCGCCTGCTGAGGGATGCGAACATCTCGCTCTGCCTGTCGGACCATCACGACGCGCCGGCGCCGTGGAGGCGCACCGCCGATTTCGTCTATGTGCGCGGCCATGGTCCGGGCGGCCGCTACAAGGACAACTATCCGGACGCGACACTCGAGGCCTGGGCCAAGCGCATGCGCGCCTGGGCGTCGCACGGCATCGACGTCTACGTCTATTTCGACAACGACCAGAAGAGCGCGGCACCCGCCGACGCTCTGCGGCTACGCCGGCTGCTCGCGGCGTCTTCTCACCGGGCACGCCGCGCAGCGCGCGCCAGCTCGTCGGAACATCGTGCACATCTCTCGGTTTAGGTCTGCAACCAACGAGAGGAACGCTCCGCGCGACGCACACTCATCACGCTCGGCTGCCTGGTGGCGGCGGGCCCTGCCCTCGCCCAATCAGTCGGCGAAAAGACCGGGGTGAATTCGGCGCTCGGCATTGCGCCGATCACCGAGGACTTCGTGAAGCAGGTCGCCATCAGCGACATGTTCGAACTGCAAATTGAACCAGTTCGGCGAGCAGAAGGGCAACGGGCAGGAGAAGAGCTTCGCCGCGCAGATCGTCAAGGATCACCAAGACTTCGACCGGGCTGAAGAGCATGGTCGAGAGCGGCAAGGTCAAGGTCCAACTGCCCGCCGTTCTCGACAGCGCGCATCAGAGCAAGCTCGACAAGCTGAAGGCAGCGAGCGGCAAGGACTTCAGCTCGGATTTCGACGACATGCAGGTCAGCGCCCACAAGAACGCGGTGTCGCTGTTCGAGCGTTATGCGGAGGGCGGCGACAATCCGGCGCTGAAGGAATGGGCCGGCAAAACCCTGCCGGCCCTGCAGCATCATCTCGAAATGGCGCAGAACCTCGACAAGGGCAAGCGAGCGAACGATATGAGCGCCGGTCCGAGCTGGCCCTCATGATGTTCGGATGCTGTGCCGTGCAGTCCCGTCGTCAGGCGGCGCGGACGGAGGATTGCCGAGTTGATCGATGCTCGACTCGATCCGTACGCGATCGACCTCGATCCGGCCTTGCGGCGCGGTCGACCATCGCGCGCACGTCGGTGAGCTTTGCCTTGGCAGCGCTCAGTCCGTCGAAGATGGCTTGGCTGTCGGAGAGCGTCTCAACGGCCGCTTTCGCTTTGGCGAAGGCGGCGTCGGCCTGCTGCCCGGCCTTGTCGACGGACTTGATCGCTTCGGTTCTGCTCGCGTAGGCGCGATAGTGAGATACCAGCACCTCGCCCCCGAGAACACAGGCAAGCGCCGTGACCGAGAGCATCGATGCCGAAAAGAGCTGACCGACTCGCATTGATGCATTTCCAGTTGCTTGTTTTGATCAACCCAGAAGCCGGAACTAAGGGGGCCTTAACTACACAGGTTTCGCCGAGCGCCAGATCGTCGCGATCACGCATCGGGTCCCGTAATTTCACGGGCTTCGACGGTGATGCCGCATCAGATTTCATGAGAGTTCCACGACAGGGGCGCGAAGGACTGGTCGGACTCGCGCGATGTTGCCCAGCTCCGAGCATGCTGAGGGCAGGAGCATCGCCAAGATGCCGCAGCAGTCCCCGGCCGCGGGCCGCACTTTGGTTCCGCGCGCAGGTGCAGAAAGATCAGCGGTCAACGCGGTATCATGCTAACATAAGTTATTGAAGTCGCACCGAATGGAACCCCAATAAACCAACTCGGGGGAACCACTCTTTGAGTCATCTGGTCCGCAAGCTCGAGAATTTCGTCCGCCTCTCTGCGGCCGACCGCCTGATGCTCAACCGCGCGGCGGCTCAACGGGTAAGGACCTTCGCGCCACGCACCGACATCGCGCGCGAAGGCGAGAAGCCCAAGGACGTGCATCTGATCCTGAACGGCTGGGCCTGCCGCTACAAGCAGCTCGAGGACGGCCGCCGCCAGATCGTCTCGTTCTTCCTGCCTGGCGATATCTGCGATCTCAACATCTTCATCCTGCGCGAGATGGACCATTCGATCGGCACCATCACGCCGGTGTCGATCGCCGACCTGCCGCGCGAGTTCTTCGACGAGATCAGCGCCGGCTATCCGCGCATTGCGACGGCGTTCTGGTGGGAGACGCTGGTCAACGCCGCAATCCAGCGCGAATGGACCATGAATCTCGGGCAACGCACCGCGTCCGAACGCATGGCTCACCTGTTGTGCGAACTGTTCTTCCGGCTGCGGCTGGCGGGCCTGGCCGACGACAGCAGTTGCAGCTTCCCTCTCACCCAGGCAGATCTCGCCGAGGCGACAGGCCTGTCGAAGGTCCACGTCAACCGCACGCTGCAGGAACTGCGCGCCAGCAACCTGATCGTGCTCAAGGGCAAGATGCTGGTACTTCCGGACCTCGAGCGCCTGATGAGCGCCGGCCTGTTCAACGCGAATTACTTGCATTTGGACCGCGAAGGCCGTCAGCTCGACGCGAATGAGTGAGAGGTTCGGAGCGCTGGCGCTTGCGCTATGCTGACCGTGTCGGCACTCTGCCGGGGAAACGGCGATGGTCGAACAGCGCATGGTGGACGGACCCTTCGAGCAGGAGATCGTGCAGCGCCTCGGGCTGATGCCCAACCTGTTCAGGTCGGCGCCGTCGGCGCCTGAGGCGACCCGACAGCTCTGGCAGTTCGCCAAATGCGCCTATCTCGACACCCCGCTTCCGGCCCTTTTCAAGGAGCGGCTCGCCGTCCATCTGTCGCGCCTCAACCGCTCGCCTTATTGTCTGACCCGGCATTTCGGATTTCTGGTCGGATTGGGCAAGCCCGCGGGTGACTCGACGTCTCGCCCGGAGACGATCGATCGGGCGCGTCACCTGCTCGCGCGGCCGCTCGCGGATCCCGCGCGCGCCGCGGCGGCGCTCGACCGGCTTGAACTCGTCCAGCCCCCGCTCGACATCCCGGAGCCGGGCAGCGATGGTGAGGCGGACCTGTTCGAGGCCGCGTCGGTGCTGTTCATGCAGCGTGCTGATTCCGACCGCTCGCGGCGCGCAATCCGACATGCCTTCGGCAACACCAGGTTCGATCTGCTGGCGGCCTTCCTCGCCTATCTGCGCACAGCCCATTTCTGGGCCGATGTACACCTGCTTGCGATCGATTCGGACGTGCTTGCCCTCGCACAGACCGATCCCGAGCTTGCCGTCTGCCTCGGGTGCAGCGAGCTGCCGGAGGCAGGGCCGTCCGCACGGCAGCCGCATTCGAACGGCGGCGATGCCGGCGATCATCGGCTGCGCCGCCTCCTCGAGATCGATTCGGTCGGCGTGCTGTTCTTCGATCATGCAGCCGGCACCCTGATCGACGCCAACGAGGCCTTCTTGGCGATGACAGGCTATTCGCGCCAGGACATCGACAGCGGCGAGCTGACCTGGAAGAGCCTGACACCCCCGGAATGGATGCGCACCTCGAGCGACCAGATCGAGCTGCTGCGGCAGACCGGCCGGATCGGTCCCTATGAGAAGCAGTATTTTCGCAAGGACGGGGAACGCGCCTGGATGATGTTCGCCGGCCGTGACCTCGGCGACGGCACCCTGGTCGGGCTCGCGATGAACATCGACGACCGCAAGCGCACCGAGGCCGCGCTGCGCGACAGCGAGGCGCGCTTCCGCCAGTTCGGCGAAGCATCCTCCGACGTCGTGTGGATCCGCGATGCCGAGACCCTGCGCTGGGAATATCTCAGCCCCGCATTCGAGACGATCTATGGCGTCCCGCGCAGCGCTGTGCTCCGCGGCGACCATCTGGCATCGTGGACCGAGCTCATGCTGCCGGAGGACCGGCCCCGCGCCATCGAGAGCCTCGAGCGCGCCCGGCGTGGCCAGCGCGACAGCCTGGATGTCCGTATCGTCAGCCAGCCGGACGACGTCACGCGCTGGCTGCGCATCCGTAGTTTTCCCATGGTCGACGAGCTGGGACGGGTGCAGCGCATCGGCGGCATCACCCAAGACATCACGGCGCTGGTCTCGGCCTCCGAGCACCAGAAGCTGCTGCTCGCCGAGCTGCAGCACCGCGTCCGCAACATGCTCGCCGTGATCCGCTCGATCATCCGCCGCACGGGCGACTCGAGCGACAGTGTCGAGGATTTCGCCAGTCACCTCGAAGGCCGCATCACAGCGCTGTCGCGCATCCAGGCGGTCGTCACGCGCGATCCCCTCGCCGGTTTCGATCTGGCCGAACTGATCGCCGATGAGCTGCGCGCCGGCGCCGCGCGCGAGGACAGGCAATTCTCGCTGTCGGGCCCCCAGGTGCGACTGAAGCCGAAGGCGGCCGAGAGCATCGGGCTTGCCATGCACGAGCTCGCGACCAATGCGCTGAAATACGGTGCGCTGACAGTGCCGCGGGGCTTCATCAGGATCGAATGGCGGCTCGATGAGCGCGACGCGGCCGACTGGCTGGTCATCGACTGGACCGAGACCGGCATGTCCGGCCGTCCGCTGGGTGCGCAGCGCCAGGGTTTTGGAACCGTGCTGCTGGAACAGATGCTGCCGTACGAGGTCGGTGCCCGCGTTGTCCGGCGCTTCGAACCGAGCGGCCTCTGCTGCGAGATCCGGGTGCCCACGGGCGACATTCTCAAGCGTTGACGGGCCGATCGACGCTTCATTTCGCGGCACCGGTCGGTAACAATGGCCAGGATCTCGCCGGCACGGCGAAACGCCGTCGGCATAGCCTTCGCGGTGCATTCGGGGTATGCTCCGCCTGCGGCCAGAGGTGGAGGTCGCATGGGTCGCGCAACCGCCATGTCTTCGCCTTGGTTGGGGCGGATATGACCAAGTGTCGATGAGAATGGGAATCAGCAGAGCGTCGGCGCGACGGAACGATGATGGGACGTTCCCGAGTATGCGGCTCTGGCCAAGATGGATCACCGTGAACATGCAGATGCGTGGGCACGAGGGACAACCGGTATCCAGGTTCTGTGCTGATGCGGCCGGAGAGGCCGAGCGTTTCGTGGCGCAGTCGTCATCCGACGTTGGTGTCACGAAGCGTCAGTACGATGCAGCGTGAGTACGCGAAGCGTGGGTGCACGAGGCGTTGGTAGGACGACGCATCGGAACAGAGCCGAGCGCCGCCTGCGAGGCGGACGACAACGGAGGACGGAGCGTCAATGCTTGCAACGACGACCAAGGACGGCGATCAGCAGCCTCATGCCGTGATCGATCCCGAGATCGTGCTGGCGGCCCGCGCCGATCGCACTGCCGCCGAAGCGGACAGGCGCAGCTCGCAACGGCCACCGGACGTGCCCTCGCCGAAGATCGACCCTGACTACAGGACGCAGGCGACCAGCGACTTCGCGGTCACCGGAGAGCGCAGCACGTTCGCCACCTGGGCCGTGCGCACCATTCTGGCGGTGCTGTTCGCGGTCGGCAGCGCCGTCGCCGCAGCCGCCTGGCAGAGCTATGGAGACCAGGCCCAGGAGATGATCGCGCATTGGATGCCGCGGATCTCGCTGGCTTCGAACGCCGACAAGGATGCCGCGGCACAGCCCGCCGCGACCGCGCCCCAGCAGGCGGCCGCAGAAGCGCCGGCCGAGGTGCAGGAGCACGCAACGAGCGCGGTTGGCGCGACCTCGCAGGAGCAGGCGCAGTTGCTGCAATCGATGGCCCACGACCTCGCTGCCTTGAGCCAGCAGATCGGCGAGCTGAAGACGAGCCTCGCACAGCTGAAGGCCGGGCAGGAGCAGATGGTCCGCGACATGGCGCGGGTCGCCGAGGCCAAGTCCAGCGACAGGCCCGCCGAGCGGCCGAGCGAGCGGACCGCGGAAGCACGGTCGTTCGATCCGCGCGCCATCGAGCAGACGATCCGGCCGCGCCCGGCCGCGCGCCCTGCAACGGCGGCCGTGACCCCGGCACAGCCTGGTGCGGCAGCACCGCACCGGCCGCGCATGCCGCCGCCGGCCGCAACCAGCATGGCCCCTCCGCCGCCCGCCCCGATGCCGCTGCCGTCGGCGCCGGTCGATCCGGATCAGCCCGTGGTGCGCCCGCCAATGCCGGTGCGCTGAAGGATCCGCACAGGCGCCCGCGCTGGTCCGCGCCGATCGGCGCGGCGGTGATCGATGTCGTCGATCCACTTGTGGCGACGCGGCTTTCCGAGCTAAGGAACTGCGCCTGACAATGCGCATCCCCGAGGGGTTCATGAGCCTGACCGATCCGACCGTCCTGTCCGCCTCCGACCTCGCAGACCGCATCGCGATCCTGCGCGACAACATCCGCCAGATCACCGAGCAGGCCGCCTCGCAGTCGGGTGCCGCGGACGAGGAGCGCAACGCCGACCGCCTCGCGCAGCAGAGCGAGGAGCTCGACGTTCTGCTCAAGGAGCAGGAGCGGCGGCTGAACAAATAGCCGGCGACCCCTTCGATCAATTCGCGCGTGCTGCACTGCGCTCGTTGTTGCCCGCGCTTCGCCCACAGGCTAGCCTCGCCGAAAACAAGCGGGAGGTAGCCAGAGAATGCGAAACGGTCTGCTTTACACGTCAACCCTTGCGGCATTGACCATCGCGGCATTGCTGGCGGCCCTGACACCGGGCAGCGCCGAGCCACGCCACATGTATACGACCATGGTACTGGAGGCGTTCGCCACCAAGGTCGAATGTCCCGGCGTCGATGTCGTCTATCAGGATCTGGTCCAGAAGGCGCAGGACATGAAGATGCCTGACGGCACGACCGAGAAGGTGCGCAAGGCGATCGCCTACATGCACACCGGCGGCAAGATGGGCGAGAAGCAGGACGACGATCTGATGGCGGAGGTGGCCGTCGCCACGCAGGCCATCGACATGGATCAGCGCCGCCTCGGCATGACGAACTGGTGCGAGGAGCAGAAGAAGACGCTGGCCGGCTTCATCCGTCCCAAGGGCTGACCCCGGAGCGGCCTCGGGGCTACCGACGGAGTGGAAAGACCGCACGGCTCGTCGGTCTGCGCACAGCCATAGCGGGCACGGCACAGCCCGGCGGCGGGCAGGAACCCGGATGGCCGCTGCCGCTTGGCCTTGAGCTGCTACGCAGCAGACATCCAGCCCGGAGCGAGCCATGCGCATCGAAACCGCCTTCCTGTTCGACCTCGACGGCACGCTGGTCGACAGCGTCTATCAGCACGTGCTCGCCTGGAAGACGGCGCTGGATGCCGAGAACATCGAGCTCTCGGTCTGGCGCATCCACCGCAAGATCGGCATGAGCGGCGGCCTGTTCACCAACCAGCTGCTGCGCGAGACCGGTTTTGCCATCGAGCCCGAGCGGATCGAGCGGCTGCGGAAAGCGCATGCGGCGGCCTATCAGAAGCTCGGAGGCCAGGTCCGGCCCCTGCCCGGCGCCCGCGAGCTGCTGGGTTTCCTGACCGATGCCGGCATCCCCTGGGCGATCGCGACCAGCGGCAGAATGGAAACGGCGGCCGTCAATCTCGCCGCGCTCGGCGTCGATCCCAAGACCAGCGCCGTCGTGACCCGCGACGAGGTCCGCTACGCCAAGCCTGATCCCGACCTGTTTCTCGCGGCCGCCGCCCGCCTCGACGCGCCGATCGAGCGCGCGGTCGTGATCGGCGACAGCATCTGGGACATGCTTGCCGCAACCCGCTGCCGGGCGCTCGGCGTCGGCCTGTTGAGTGGTGGCTATGGCTCGGAGGAATTGCGCCAGTCCGGCGCCATCCGCGTCTACGAGGACCCGGCCGACCTGCTCGACCACATCGACGAGGTCGGGGGCCGGCGTTGACTCCAGCCAGTCAGCTCTGCGGGCCCGACAGCGAGATGTCGCGTTCGGCGCGGAACACGTTGGCATAGAGGTTGGCGATCCACTGGCGCCCCGTCGATGTCATGTTGAGATAGCGGATCTCGGTCTGGATGTGCGGGGCGACGCTGTTCCAATAAAACTGCGGATAACGATTGACGATGTCGGCCGGTGACTCATAGCCGAGCTGCCGGTTGATGCCGACCTCCTCGAACTCGTGATACAGCGCGTTGGCCTTGCGGATGTAGTTGGGGTCGCCGAGCTGGCCGATCAGGTCGGCGGCGCGCACGATCGACTGCTCCTCGTCGAACTGCTGGCCGGCGAGCGGCGGAAAGCGCGTGCCCTCGATGGCGCGGGCGATGCGGTCCTTGTCCAGCGGCGCCATGCCTTCGATGCGGTTGATCACGTACAGCTTCGAGCGGTCGACGTGATACGGCATCAGGCTGGCATCGGAGGAGCCGCGCGGCAGGCAGATCTTGCGGCCGCCGCGATCGACGACGAAGCCATTGACATCGTCTTCCCTGAACAAGCCGCGGACATAGCCGATGTCGTGAAGCAGGCAGGCCAGGATGACGTGGACGTAGTCGTCCGCCGTCATGTGGCTGTGCAGCGCACGGCCGCGCAGGATCTCGTGGCCGGCCAACGTCACCAGCAAGGTGTGCTCGACGTTGTGATACAGCGCATCGCTGTTGCCGATGCATTCCAGCGCAATGCGCGCAGCTGCCGGAAGCATCTCCGTCAACTGGGTATGAGACGATCCGAAACGGCGTCGCATATAGGAGCTGAGGAAACGCTCCAACGCCGCTGCCGCGAGCTCCGGTAAGGTCATCATCGCCGCTGCCCCGCCTCAGACAGCCCAAACACAACGTCAAAAGACATAACGCCCGAAAACACAATCACGATAACGCGGCTCGTGGCACGACTGAGACGTCACGATGATCCGGCTCGGGACGGCCAGCTTCGCACGGACACGCGCGAGATCGGCCTCCCGGGGGCGTCGAGCACCTTGGCCGACGAGCATAGCCCAGGTCGAGGATATCGGCCACACCCGGACGGGCACACACCGGAAAACTGCGGGCCGAGCGGCTGCACCTGAGCAGCTCAAATTCGATCGCCGCGGCCCGTTCACCTCACGTGACGAGAGAGGCGGAGCGCGACGTGCAGCGCGATCGCTAACGTCCCCGCACCGGCAGCGGCGGCCGCGGCGGTCGTGTCTCACCACGATGGGCCGGGCGCCGCGAAGGGGGACGGCGGGCCGGCGCGGCTGCCGGCGCATCGACCGACTGCAGATAGGTGCTCAAGGCCGACGCGGCGTCGTCGCTGCTGGTGTAGTGCTTCTGCAGGAACAGATAGAGCGTCAGGCGAAAGCGCCCCTTGGCGAGCCCACGTGCCGAGCGATGACAGGTGGCGCAGCTGTCCGCAAACAGCCGCGCACCGGATTTGCCGGCATCGAGATTTTCCGCCCGTGCACCGCTGATGACAATCAGCAGCAGCACGGCCGATCCAACAAGCCTCAGCCGCGCTCCGGCGCGCCTGCGCGCGTGGACGCGCTCAGGCGACATCAGCCTGCGGGCTTTCCTCGGCCTGCGCACCCAGCGCATCGAGATCGACCAGCGCCGGATCGTCGGGCATCGGCTCGCTCTGCTGCTGTCCGCCGCCATGGACGTGCATCAGCGTCTGGACCCGGCGCGCGTTGAGATAGTCGACGTGCTGATGCGCCAGCGCCAGCGGCAGCAGGGCCTTGGGCAGCGCCGTCATGGTGAACGCGGCGACGCGCTTCACCTCCTCGCCCTCGCGCCAGGTCAGCGGGCTCAGCGTATAGATCATCTGACGGTCGGTCTCGGGCGCCGGCAGTTGCCGCGTCTCGGGCGGCGCCAGCAGGGCCACGTTGATGTTGCCGGCCCGCGTGCGGCTTGCGGCGGCGCGCAGCTCCCAGCAGATCAGCTCCGCGGCGGAGAGCACCTCGCGGCGGATGTCGTCGACATCGGACGCGAAACGGCTGGCCTCGCTCAGCGCCGCGCGGCCGCGCGTGACCGCATCGACGAGCGCCGCCGCACCGATTTCGAAGCGAGGAACCGCCTGCTCGATGGCGGTGGCGACGGCCTCGATGTCGTTGGCGGCGCGGTCGCGGTCGCGCTGCGCCACCGCGTCGGCGAAGGCGCGCTCCGCCAGGATGATCTGCTCGTCGCACTCGGCGACGGATGCGCGCAGCGCCTTGGCCTTCTGCTCGACGGCCTGCATCTTGGATTCGGCACGATCGAGCTGCCCGTTGCTGGCGCCGGCTTTGGCAAGCCGCTCCGCGACGACGCGCTTCTCGTCCAGCGCCGCCTCGGCCACGCGGAGACGGTCCGTCAGCCGCTGCCGCGCGGCCTGCTTGTCCTTCAGCGCACGCTCGAAGATCTCGACGGGGCTCAGCTCACGCTTGAAGAAGACCATGGCAATAATCCCTGGACGGCGGGCGCGCCGGCAACGTTGGTCAGCGGCGAATCCACTGCCGAATCATGTTGCCCGATTCTTGCGTGGAAAATGGGTCGGAAACCAGGATGAGATGCGGCACACGTTCCCTTGACGGAACGTATCCACCGCCGGCTGGTGCGGAGCAGAGTCGGCGGATCCGACGGACCGCGCGGCGATATTCGGTAAAATGGAATCCGATGTCAGCTCTGATGCGGACCGCGCATCATCCTCATGGCGTCCGCGATGTGGCGCCATTCGCGGGCCTCCTCGGCCTCGCCACTGGCTTCGCATTGCTGCGCCTTCTGCGCAGCCTGCGCGACGGCCGAGGCGCCGTGCATCTCGAGCATCTGCCGGGCGATCGCGTGGATCTGGACTTCAGACATCATGTCGAGCTCCTGTCGCCGGATCGAATGGTTCGCGACAACTTCCTCTGCGCCGATGCGTTCCGTGAGCTGGATCACTGCACGTCCGGTTCCACCGGCCCAGACTGCGCCCCGTAATTTACCTTACGTGATCAATCCGATTTCGCGCGCGCCGCCACGCTGTTACTTCTGACTGAGATTCGCCGGAGGGCGATTGAGGAGACGGACATGACGCAGGTCTTCTTCCACTGCTCCAATCCCGATGAGTTCCTCGTCGATCGGCGTGGAACCGCGGTCATCGATCTCGCCGAGGCCTGTGATCACGCCGAGCGCGTCATGCAGTCGCTGATCTCGTCCGAGAGCGAGGAGGATTGGCGCGACTGGGTGCTGCACATTTCCGACGATCTCGGCGAGGAAATCATCGCCATGCCATTCACGTCGGTGCTCGGCCCGATGCATTGAACGGAGCTGCGCACTGCGCCCTCCCCGGCGCTGAGACATTGTGTCCGCATTAGGGTTACCGGCTTCCTTACAAGTTCCGCTCCTCGCATTCTTCTCGCCACATTTGTCCGCCATTTCGGCGCTGTTGCGACGGAGGGGACATCTCATGACCAGACTGCTGACGGCCGCGGCCTTGGCGCTGACATTGACGGCATCGGCGGCGATGGCCGACGAGCACCGCGGCGGCGATGCCGCACTGGGCGCCTTGTCGGGCGCCGTCGTATTTGGACCGGTCGGGGCCGTTGCCGGCGCCGTCGTCGGCTATACCGCAGGTCCTTCGATCGCGCGCTCCTGGGGCTTCCGCCGCTCGCGTGCAGCCCGGTCGCAGCAGGTTCGGCGTCCGGTCAGGGACAGCCAGGCTGCGATGACCGAGTCTCAGCAGCAGCCGCAGGCCGCGCCGCGCAGCGCACCCCCGCCTGCACGGACCGTCGCTGTCGCTCCGCCGGCGCCGCGCGGCCCGGTCGCGCCGCCGGTGCAGACACTCGAGTAGACACGCTGGTAAATCAGTAGCCGCGGGCGCGATCGACGACGTTCCGCAACGTCTCTCCGCGCAGCAACCGCCGCGCATTCTCCGCGACCTGCTGCGCGATCACCTCCCAGGAGGCGATCGCCGCCATGTGCGGCGTCACCAGCACGCCCGGCTCGCGCCACAGCGCATGGTCCGCGGGCAACGGCTCATGCGCGAAGACATCGAGCACCGCGCCGCGCAGATGGCCGCTGCGAAGCAGCGCGACCAGATCCTCCGTCACCAGGTGCTCGCCGCGGCTGCACAGGATCAGCGCGGCGCCCTTGGGCAGCCGGCCCAGGCGCCCGGCATCGAGCAGGCCCTCGGTCGAGGCCGTCAGCGGCAGCAAGCAGATCAGGATCTCCGTCTCGCCGAGGAAGGCGTCGAGCGCATCGGCGCCGCCATAGGTCCGCACACCGGCGAGCGCCTTGGGCGAGCGCGACCACGCGCTCACCGCGAACCCCAGCTCGACGAGACGGATCGCCGCCGCAAAGCCGAGCTCGCCGAGACCGAGAATGCCGACCCGGCGGTCCTTCGCGGCGCGCTGCTCGTAACGCCGCCACACGCCGTTGCGCGCATTGCTGACGACGCGATCGAAATCGCGGTGGAAATACAGCGTCCCCCACAGCACGAACTCGGTCATGGCCGCGGAGATATCGGGATCGACGATCCGGCACAGCGGCACGTCCGGCACGGTCGGATCGGACAGGATGTTGTCGACGCCCGCTGCGATCGAATGGATCAGCTTCAGCTTCGGCATCGCCGCCAGCGCGCCGGGCTCCGGCTTCCAGCACACGGCAAGGTCGGCGTCGCGTGCCGCCGACTCCGGCCATGACGCGACGGTCACGCCCGGCAGCTCGCGCGCGAGCAGCGCCTGCATCGGATCCATCAGTCCGGGACGGCTGAGGAGCGCGACCGTGATCATGCCGGCCGCAGTCCGCACCATTGCGCGACGAACATCGCGATCGACAGCGTGGTCTTGCGCACGCTGTCGAGATCGACACGCTCGTCGAACGCGTGCGGACCGATGCCATAGGGCCCGTAGCACAGCGCCGGGATGCCATAGTCGACCTGATAGTAGCGGGTGTCGTTGACCGCCGTAGAGAGCCGCACGTCGAGCGGCTTCTCGAATACCCGTGCATGTACCTCGGCCAGCGCCGCCTCGGCGGCGCTGCCGGGCTCGCACACCGCAGGATCGGCCTGGAAGCCGCTCCACACCAGCTCGACCGGATTCTCCGACAGGAAGCTGTCTGCGGCCTGCGCCTTCGCGAGACACTGCTCGATGCCGGCCATGGCCTGCGCCGGCGTCTCGCCCGGCAGCACGCCCAGCCGGCAATCGAGGTCGCACCAGGCCGGCGTCGAGCTCGCCCAGTCGCCGCCCTTGATGATGCCGACGTTGAACTTGATCGGATCCTTGACCGCAGCGAACCAGGCGTTCGACTTGGCACGCGCGTTGATCTCTTTCGTGTGCTCCTGGAAGGCGCGGATCAGATGCATCGCCGAGAGGATCGCATTGGTGCCGGTCTCGGCATAGGCAACGTGGACCGGCGTGCCGCGGACGCGCAGCCGGAACCAGATGGCGCCGACCTGCGCGCGGGTCAGCGTGTGGCCGGTCGGCTCCGGGATCAGGCAGGCATCCGCCGTGTAGCCGCGCATCAAGGTCGAGAGCGCGCCGTTGCCGGTGCTCTCCTCCTCGGTCACGGTCTCCAGGTGAATGCGTCCGTCCGGCACGAAGCCGGCGGCCTTGATCGCGTCGAGCGCGAAGATCATCGCGGAGACGCCGGCCTTCATGTCCTGCGCGCCGCGGCCGATCATCCAGCCGTCGCGCACGATCCCCTCATAGGGTGGATCGTCCCAGAGATCGGTCGGCCCTTCCGGCACGACGTCGATGTGGCCCTGCAGAATCAGGCTGCGGCCCTTGCCCGCGCCGTCGAGCGTCGCCACCACCTGCTGCGAGCCGTCGAGCGCGATGCTGTCCATCGGCGCCGCCTTGGGATGGCGCATCAGGTCGACATCCTCGAGGCTGAAGCGGTCGACCTGATAGCCGCGGGTCGCGAACTCGCGAGCCAGCCAGTCCTGCGCCGGCGCCTCCTCGCCACGCAGGCTGCGGAACTGGACGAGTTGCTGCAGGAAGGCGACCTGCTTGGCGAAGTTGGCATCGACAGCGGCGGCGAGCCGCTCCATCACGTCATTCGGCACAGCCGCCGCAGCGTCGGTCACGTCTCAAACCTCCAGCCTTCCAGTTCACCTCGGCCACGCGTCAGGCGGCCAGGCACTTCTCCAGGATCGCGAGCCCTTCGTCCACGATCTCGTCGGACGCGGTCAGCGGCACCAGGATGCGGATGGTGCTCGCGGTGACGCCGCAGGACAACAGGATCAGTCCGTTCTCGTGCGCCACGCGGGTCACGCGCTTGGTCATTTCGGAATCCGGCTCGTCGCTGCCGCGCTGCTTCAGGATATCGAATGCAACCATCGCGCCAGGACCGCGCGGCCCGGAAACCGGAACCAGGTTGTTGGCGCGCGAGAAGCGCTCGATCGCCGCGCGCAGCCGCTCGCCGATCGCATTGGCGCGGTCGAGCAGCTTCTCCTGCTCGAACACGTCGAGCACGGCGAGCGCCGCCGCGCAGGCCAGCGGATTGCCGCCATAGGTGCCGCCGAGGCCGCCCGGCTCCGCGGCGTCCATGATTGCGGCACGTCCGATCACGCCGGACAGCGGCATGCCGCCGGCGAGACTCTTGGCGACGCAGATCAGGTCCGGCTGCACGTCGTAGTGCTCCATCGCGAACATCTTGCCGGTTCGGCCGAAGCCGGTCTGCACCTCGTCGGCGATCAGCACGATGCCATTGCTGTCGCAGATGCGGCGCAGGCCGCGCATCAGGTCCGGCGGCGCCTGGTGGAAGCCGCCCTCGCCCTGCACCGGCTCGATGATGATGGCCGCGACCTGCGAGGCGTCGATGTCGGCCTTGAAGATGAAGTTGATGTAGGACAGCGTATCCTCGACCGTCACGTTGCTGCCGGAGATCGGGAACGGCGCGTGCCAGACGCCTGGCAGCGGCGGCCCGAAATGCTTCTTGTACGGCATCACCTTGCCGGTCATCGCATTGGCGAGCGCGGTGCGGCCGTGGAACGCGCCGGTGAAGGCGATGATGCCGCTGCGCCCCGTGGCCGCGCGCGCGATCTTGATGGCGTTCTCGGTCGCCTCCGCGCCGGTCGTCAGCAGGATCGACTTGGCCGGCCCCGAAATCGGCGCCAGCGCGTTGAGCCGCTCGCTCAGCCGCACATACGGCTCGTATTGCAGCACCTGGAAGCAGGTGTGGGTGAAGCGGTCGAGCTGCGCCCGGATCGCGGCAACGACATGCGGATGGCAGTGGCCGGTGTTGAGCACCGCGATGCCGCCGGCAAAGTCGACATAGCGCTTGCCCTCGACGTCCCACACCTCGCTGTTGAGGGCGCGGTCAGCAAACAACGGCGTCGCATAGCTCACGCCCCGGACGACGGCCTCGTGTCGTCGCGCCAGCAGGTCTTCGTTCGCAGCCGAATTCGCAACCATGGCTCAACTCCTCGTGGGAAAATCGAGCCGCAGGCTACGCCGAGAGCCGTCGCGATCAATCAGCTTGTTCCCGACGACAGGTGCCTGCAATGCACCGGACCCAGCGGGACGAGCGCGCAGCTACGCGGCGAGCACATTCTTCAGCCAAGCCCGCAGCGCGACGATCGCGGGCTCGTCCCAGCGCTCCCGCAGCGCGACGAGCTGATAGGCTCCCATGTGGAGTGCCGAGGGGATCACCTCGACCAGCGCACCGCTGCGCAGATCATCGGCGACCAACACCTCGTTGGCGAGCGCGACGCCCTGGCCGAAGCGGGCGGCTTCGATGGCGAGATGCGCGTGCCACAGCCGCTGACCGCGCAACGTGACCGGCTCCCGATACCCCGCCAGCTCGAACCATTGCTCCCATTGCGCGGTGGATTCCTCGTGGATCAGCGAGGCCCTGGCGAGGCCCGGGAGTGTCGCGATCGCCGGAAACCTTGCCAGATAGGCCGGGCTTGCGACCGGGAATACGCGTGGGCGCACCAGCTCCTCAGCGACCAGGCCGCCGCTCCGGTCGACCGCTTCGGCATAGACGATCTCCGCATCCGCTTCGCCGCGCTGCAAATCGGGGTGCGCCAGCGTCGGCTGCAGATTGATGTCCCAGTTGCGCGGCGGGCCGCTCAGCTCGGGCAGCCGCGCCAGCAGGCGGCGATTGGCGAGGCCCGGAATGCACCAGATGTTCAGGGTCGGACGCGCCACGGGCCGCACCGAGATTGTCGCGCGGGCGATGATGTCGAAGGCCTGGCTGACCTCGGCATGAAACTGACGTCCGGCCTCGGTCAGCGCGAGGCCCCGCCCCTCCGCCCGCACCAGCGCCACGCCCAGACTGCGCTGCAGATTTTGCAGATGGCGCGAGACCACGGTGTGGCTGACCGCGAGCTCGTCGCCGGCGGCGCGCACGCTGCCCTTGCGGCCGACGGCCTCGAAGGCACGCAGCGCGATCAGGGAGGGCAATCGGGGTCTCGTCATGCTCGCACAGTTCTCAGCCTGCGCGATCTCCCTCCCGCCCTGAAGCGGAACCGCCGCGATCCGTGATCGCGCGGCTGATGTCGGAGCGCCGGCTGCCATGGCGGCGTCCGTTGTCCGCACAAGGCGTTCCGGGCGGAGCGCCGCATCGCGGTCACGAGGGCGCTTGCGCGCGTCACGCCGCTCTTAGCGTCAGCATTGGCGCAACGCCAGCCCAGAGAAAGCCACGCGCGCGGCCGGGAGCTCCGCGGACGTCTTAACGAGGCAGGCCACGTCGCAAACGATCCTTAAGCCTCCCGCCATGGCAGGCGCCATTTGCCTAAAAGTTTCCACAATTCGACTTTGAATCGAGAGTGCTTCGAGCAGGAGAACCCCCAAGATGCGGATCAGCCAAATGATCTACGTCGGTTCGCTGGCAGCCCTCGTCGCGACGGCCGCCCCCGCACTGGCGAAAAGCTCCCAGACGCCCAAGCCGGATGATCAGACCACGTCGTCCCTGCCGTGCCGCGCCTACCAGCAGGCCCCCGACGGAACCTGGATGGAGCGGCCATGTCAGGGCCAGGGCGCAAGCGCCCCGGCGCGTCAGCGCGCGGTCACCAACGGGACCGGCAGCGCCGAACAACGTTAGCGGATCTGGTTCGCGGACGTGGCGCAAGAGCCGGAGCGCTTGCGCTCCGGCCTGCACTGATGCCCGCGCTCAGTAAGGTGGCGCCCGGCGCGCCCGCTGCTCCCTGCCCGCCTCGACCCACCACAAGAGATCGTCGGCAAAACGCGGAAACGCGCGTTCCAGCGACTGGCCGGAATCGCCGGTCGGCCTGCCGTCGGCGGACAGCGCCTGACCGATCGGGCCGACGGCAAGCGTGCTCGACACCACCACCATGCCCATCTCCGACAACGTGCCGTGCCACGCCGTGGCGGCCCGGGCCCCGGAGAGCCGGCCGGCGGAATAGCTCGCGATCGCCGCCGGACGCCAGAACCATTCCTCGAGAAAGTGGTCGGTGAGGTTCTTCAGTCCCGGCTGCATGCCCCAGTTATATTCGCCAGTGACGAACACGAAGCCGTCGGCGGCACGGATCTTGGCCGCAAGCTCGGCCATGGCCGCTGGCGCCTGGCCGGGCGGATATTCCTTGTACATGCGGTCGAGCATCGGCAGGCCGACCGCCTTGGCGTCGATCAGCTCGACGTCCTGGTCCTTGGCGCGCAACCCGTCCACGACGAATTGCGCGAGCCGGATGCCCATCCGGTCGGAGCGATAGGAGCCGTAGAGGACGAGGATGCGGAAGCTCATGGCGGGTCAACTCCTGGCCGGACGATCCGCGCCAGACTACCACGCCGTCATGTCATGGAGGTCATTATGGTCACGCCGCAGATCGATGGACCGGCGGCGCGTGGTTGCAGAAACGAGACGAGGCAGGCTCAGCGCGTCACCGTGGCCGAAGCGGAGCGCTCGGATGGCCGGCCGAACACGCTGCGGCAGCCGTCGCTGAGGCTGGCGCGCTGCTTCATCATGCAGGCAATGATGCGGTCGCGATCGGGAATCTCCGACGAGCACAGCCGGAACACGTCGCCCGTGCACAGCCGCCGCTGGTCGTCCTCCGTGAAGGCATGGCCCGCGCGCGGGCTGGCGACCATCGCCAGCGCAAGCCCTGCCATCGCCACATTCCAATTCCGCATCCTGAACAGATGAGTTCGCATCGCCGTCCCCAATTCGCCCGCTGTTTGTCCGGTTCACCCGCTGCTTTCGCTGATGTCGCGAAGCAGTTGCCGCCGCAGAATCAAATGATGACACGTCGCGGCGCGCCTTCAACAAGCGCTCTCGTTCCTGCACCACAATTTTGCGGCCTGTTGCATCTTCGACTCCTTTTGCGCTGCCGGAACCCGTGAGACGCCGCCAAATTGTCATTAGGCGAACGCAATCCGGCCCAGCCGCGCTCACACTCTCACGGCGTAGTGGCGGCGTCCTGATGGTGCTTCGGACCATCACGTGTCCCGAGTTCAGGTGTGGGAGTCAGGTTCATGGCGTACACGATGGTGGCTGAGCGGGAGCAGCAGACAATCCGCAAGCAGCGCGAAAGCGCCCTCATCGTTCTCGCCAACGCACAGGTGATGGAGGCGGAAGGCTGGCAGGTCGTCATCACCGACGAGGACGGCAACAGCATGCCGCTCGCCGAGTTCGAAGCTGGCATCTCGCAGAAATTTTCGTCCTGGTACAAGGCCAAGCAGCGGCCGGTGGTGCCCACCACCATTCCCGCCCCCAACCTGTTCTCGACGCCGGCCAATGACGACGCCGGGCCGGAGGCCGTCGTGGCCGCCGAACTCGCCGCCGAGCAGGTCGAGACGGCCGAGGTCCAGGAGGCTCCTGTCCAGGAGATCGCCGAGGACGATTTCGAAACGGCCGAGACCGCCAACGCTCCGACGGCCGAGAAGGCCGAGCGCGAGGAGATCGCGCTCGACGCCGCCGAGATGGCCGACTGACGCTGCGGCCGCGCCGCAGCATCAGCGAGAGTCACTCGCCGCCTTCGTAGAACAGCTCCAGCGGCAGCCCGGCCTGGGCCTCGCCGATCCATTCCCGTGCAATGATGTTGGACGGCCCAGCGCGTGCATCGCGGCATGCAGGCGAAGACCATCCCCGGTCGTTTCGCGTGGCGCGGATCGAGCGTGCTTCGGCCTGTCGTCGCTTCCTCGCGCGATCAGCGTGCGCCGGGCGACTAACAAACATGTTCGCCCCGCGGCTCTCGGTCGAACAACGATCATCGGAACGAAGCGACCATCTGCCCGTCGGGCAAATCAAGGCGCATTTCCATCTCGCGGCGTCACCTCCAGGGCCTGAATCGGCAGCAACGGCGGTGCGCGCGGAAACGATTTTCCGCAGGCCCATCAAGCTGATTTGGCCTGTCCAGTCCCGCCGCCAAAAATATTCTGCTTTTCCTAAATCTAATTCAGTGCTTTTGTCGCGCCATCTCCCGCTCGCAGGAGGGGCGGTTCGCGGTCGTCACGGACGTGGAGCGGGAGGAGCGGTGGACGCGATGGCAGCGCAGCGCATCTTTGCGCCGACGAACGCTGACGTCGCGTACGGTCAAGTCGCGTGGTCCTGGCATCCCGACGCTGATGCCCCCACGGTAGCGCGCCCAAAGCGCGTTGTCGTGCACGGTGACCAGAACGCCCGGCGCACCGGGGAGCGCGCGAAGCAGCCGTTAAGATCATCGCGCGGGGAATGCCGGTTGCCCGGCTGAACCTGTGGTGACTGCCGCCTGCTTTTTTTCTGCAGGCGGGCCATGGGTTGCGGCCAGCATCCCGGCATTCCCCGCGCCCTCTGCTGTGCGGAGGGCAAGACGGATGGATCACTCGGGCGCATCAGCGCGGCGAGAACGCGAGGGCGTGCGTGAATGAGACTTCGCAGGACGGTGCTTCAAATCGCTCGGTGTCATTCCGGGGCGCGCGGAGCGCGAGCCTGGAATCCATACGCCGCAGCAGAACTGATGGAGCACGCTGGAGCGACACACCTGGCCGACACGCCCGCTCGTGGTTATGGATGCCGGGCTCGCGCATGCGCGCGCCCCGGCATGACGATGTTGAGAGACCGTGGCGCCACCCACCGCCGTCATGCCCCGCCCCCGGGTCTCGCCTTCGGCGAGCCCGAGGACAGGCTCCGGCGGGACATCCACTACGCCGCGGCCTCTCGATCAATCACGACTGCGGCGGCGTACTGGGTCGCCCGGTCCCGTCTTCGCCCGATGGGCTTCGACGCGGCAACGAGCGCCAGGGCGCGCCGCAGCTTTAGCGGAGGCGGCAAGCCGGGCGATGACACCGAATGTAAAGCAGGCATCAACACGAGCCAGAGGCCGCGGGTGCCCTGGGGGATGATCCAGTCTCACAACAGCTTCGCGCTCACGAACAGCGTTCGCACGGCGTTGGTGGCCTGCACTGTCATGATGGCGTTGTCGGCCGCGGCCTGCAGGGCGGCCATGGCCTGGTCGTGCAGCGACTTGAACTCCATCCACTCGACGGCGTTGAGGCTGGTGAGGAACTGATGGGCCTGCCCGACCGTCGAAATCACGACCGGCTTGCCGTTCACCTTGATGTTGAAGGTAGTACGCAGACGCGTTTCCGAGTTTGCGGGATCAATCATGGGGACCTTCCGGAAGATGCGACGGGCGTCACCGCCGAGGTCGCGCCGAGGCCCAGCAACAAAACGTCACTCGGTCTTTTGCGCGGTCCGCGTCGGGGTGCCAGCCTCGAGCCCGACGACGACAACGAGTCGGTTGAACTCGCCGTCATCATACGCCTTCAGGAAGCGATCGTAATTCTTGATCGAGACGCAGCCGTTCGAATCACCCTCCGGACCCAGCATATAGGGGTGGGTCAGCAATCCGCTCCGGCCGAGCGTCGATCCTTCCACCACGTTCATGCGCAGGGCGCGAACGCCGTGAAACGGTTTTTCGCGCGGCTTCAGGTCATAGGTGGCGGGCGGGGTCGCGCCAACCATGCGCTGATTGACGTGCTCGGGGTCGTCGCGCAGGCTGCCCATGCCGGAATGGGCCTCGAGCCCGATGCCGGACGGCAGATACACCATCTTGGCCTTGATGTCGTACACGGCGGTCTTGTCATAGCCGAGCGCACCGAGATCGATTCCGGATCGGACGATGCCGCTATCCGGACCGAGCGAGGCGAACTTGGTCGGGCTCGGCAACAGGTCGGACAGCTTCTGCAGGATGGAGCGATCGTCGACGCGTCCGACCGCTTCAGGCGCACTGGCCGAAACCAGGCTGGTCGGCAGGTTGGCGACGGACGGGCGCGGGCGCGGCAGCGGCACGCCCGGTGCAGGCATCGTGACGGTATTGCCCTCCGTCAACATCGGCCGCCAATCGCTGTTGCTGGGGTCGCGAGCGCCCGGATCACGCGCTTCCATGCCCTTCACCAGCGCGGCCCGGGCATCGAGCAATTGGCGGTCGATCGCGCCGCGAAGGGCGAAACGGTCGAGCGCGCGAACCGCGTCTTTTTCCGAATAGGCCGTGGCCGAGGCGGAGGCCGGCGCGAAACGTGTTTCGAAGGTCATGGACGGCGCGGCGGCGGCCGGAATCGCCGCGCTCGCAAGCGACGTCTCATCGCTGTTGGCTCCGACCCATGCGGCCGCGCCCGCTGCGACCGCAAGTGCTGCAAGCACGAGTGCGATCGCTTCGGAGCGCCCGAAGCGGCCTTGCGACAACAGAACGTCTACGCTTGCTTCACTGGAAGCCATCACGTCCCCGATATACCCCCCTTTTCGGACCACCCGGGAAAGGTGACCGACCCCAAGGGGTACGATTCGACCCGTCATGACATAGGATGGCAAGAGTGCGGCATAATCTAGACAAACGCCAGTCCGGAGTGATCCGGCGTGAACCGACGCCCAAGCCTCGCACGGGCTGCGCCGCGACCGTCCCAGAAAGCCGATTATATCGATGAATCAGCCGGTTGGAGGAATGTATGAACGCCGAATGGGATGATCTCGGCCGATTTGCCGACGCACAGGATTCGATTTATTCGCGCGTGACCGCCGAACTTGCGGCCGGTGCCAAGCAAAGCCACTGGATGTGGTTCATCTTTCCCCAGGTCGAGGGGCTCGGCAGGTCCGCCATGGCGCAGCGCTACGCGATCCGCTCCCGCGCCGAGGCCGAGGCCTATCTGGCGCATCCCCTGCTCGGCCCGCGACTCGTCGAATGCACCCGACTGGTGCTCGCGGTGCAGGGCAAGTCGCTGCGCGACATTCTGGGTGTTCCGGACGATGCCAAATTCCGCTCCTGCATGACGCTGTTCGATTCGATCAGCCCGAACGGGATCTTCGCGCAGGCGCTCGATCGCTATTGCGACGGTGCGCGCGACCCGGCGACGCTCGCGTTTCTGCAGCACAGCACCGCATGAGCACACGGTTACCGCAGATGCGCATCTCGGCCTCATAGGGCTGACACGGTAATGAACCAACTCTGCCCCGCGGCCGGATTTCGGGTGCCGAGCCCGAACAGGAAACTTGATCGCGCCAAGATTTGCGGGTCCCATCCGCCGCGTTGTTTGTCCCAAGGAGACACACTCATGAAGAAGTTTTTCCTGATTGCCGCGCTCGCGACCTTCGCCGCCGGATCTGCCTTCGCCCAAGACACCTGTGAGACCAAGGCCGTGGGCAAGGACGGCAAGGCGCTCGCCGGCGCCGCCAAGACCTCGTTCATGAAGAAGTGCATGGCCGAGACCTGCGAAACCAAGGCGGTCGGCTCCGACGGCAAGAAGCTCGCCGGCGCGGCCAAGACCAGCTTCATGAAGAAGTGCGAGGCCGGCGGCTGACGCGCTGGCGGCTGACGACACTGGCGCCCCGCCATGATGCTTGGCGGGGCAAGGCCATGTCGGCGGGCTCCATCAGTGCGAAGCGTATCGGCAAGCGACGACGCGGGCGGCGAGCGCCTCGATGTCGAACGGCTTGGTCAGCAGGGCGCAGCACGCCGCCATAGCGCTCGACCCAGCCCTCGGCCGGCACCATCTCGCGGACTTTCTGCCCGATCACGTTCGGATGCCCGCATGCAGGGCGTAGGCCGGATTGGCTTCAACGTGGGCGTAATCGCTCAGCGGGCCCTGCGGACCGTCGAAGAACTCGATGGGCGAGATGGTGGAGAGCTGAGGAGGACCGGCACACTGTTGAACCGAGGGGAACCCGCAGGACACCACTGCATGTCGCCCGCCCTGGCGGGCCCATGCGAGATCAACATGCTCACCGCATCCGCCCTGCTCTGGACCCGTGTCGCCGCCGGCATCTTCGGCTTTCTCGCCCTCAATTCCGGCTACGGACTCTGGCTTCAGCGCAAGAAGACCAGCGGCGGCCGCGCCTGGCCGGTCGTCGAGGGGGAGATCGTGGCCTCGGCGGTGTCTGTCGCGACGACGCATCGGTCGGCAGATGACACCGATGCCAAGCCTGACATCCGCTACCGCTACGAGGTGTCGGGCAAGAGCTACGAAGGTCGCCGCATCCGTTTCGGCAGCCCGAGCCGCGTCACGCGCCTGCAAGCCGACGAGCTCACCGGCAAATATCCGCAAGGCGCGAAGGTCCGCGTTTTTTACGATCCGAAACGCCCCTCGCAATCGGTGCTCGAGCCTACCAATGCCAGCGGGACGGCGGCGCTTGTGGCGCTGTTCGTCGTGCTGTCGGCCGTGACCGCCGTTTTGGTGGCGCATTCGCTCGCCGGCAAGGTGCTCACGACCGAGGCTGGCGTGCCGCTGTTCGCCTTCCTGATGCCGTTCGCCCTGTTCGGCTTCGGAGCCGTCGCACTCGCCTCCTACTGGAAGCTGCGGCAGGAGCGCCTGGCGAGCCGCTCCTGGCCGACTGCGCCGGGACGCATCACGCGCTCCGGCGTGACGATGGAGATCACACGACGTGAGGACGATCGCGGACGAGAAACGGAAGAGGAGCGCTTCCGGGTCACGATCGAATACAGCTACACGGTGGATGGTCGCTCTTTCCACAGCACGCATTGGAATTGGGGCTGGACCGCGCTGCATTCCGACAGGTCGAGCGCTGAAGCCGTCGCCGCCAAATACCCGGTCAACACCGACGTCACCGTCTACTACGATCCGCTACAACCCGAGACGGCCGTGCTCGATCCCACAAACAAGAGCGGCGTCGCGGCGCCGCTCTGGGCCGGCATCTTCCTGATCGCGATCGGCGCGCTGTTCCTGTTCGTCTTCACCCACGTCCAGATGAGCTAGCCGGGGATGATGCGAACAAAGCGCAAGCAGAGCACGAACGACGAGTATGGCCGCGTCGTCAGCTGCGCAGGCCTGGCGCTTCGTGGCCGCTGCGGGCGACATACTCGGTATAGCCGCCGCCATACTGATGGAGACCGTCAGGGGTCAGCTCGAGCACGCGGTTGGAGAGCGCGGCGAGGAAATGACGATCGTGCGAGACGAACAGCATGGTGCCCTCGAAGTTCGACAGGGCCGCGATCAGCATCTCCTTGGTCGCCATGTCCAGATGGTTGGTCGGCTCGTCCAGCACCAGGAAGTTCGGCGGATCGTAGAGCATCTTGGCCATCACGAGCCGCGCCTTCTCGCCCCCCGACAGCACCCGGCATCTTTTCTCGACGTCGTCGCCGGAGAAGCCGAAGCAGCCCGCCAGTGCCCGCAACGAGCCTTGACCGGCTTGCGGGAACGAATGCTCGAGCGACTCGAACACGGTCTCGTCGCCGTCCAGCAGGTCCATCGCATGCTGCGCGAAGTAGCCCATCTTGACGCTGCCGCCGATCGTCACCGAACCGTCATCGGGCTCCGCGCTACCGGCGACGAGCTTCAACAGGGTCGACTTGCCAGCGCCATTGACGCCCATCACGCACCAGCGCTCGCGGCGCCGGATCATGAAGTCCAGCCCGTCGTAGATGCGGCGGCTGCCGTAGCTCTTGGACACGCTCTTCAGCGCTACCACATCCTCGCCCGAGCGCGGCGCGGGCAGAAAGTCGAACGCCACGGTCTGGCGCCGCTTCGGCGGCTCGACCCGCTCGATCTTGTCGAGCTTCTTGACCCGGCTCTGCACCTGCGCCGCGTGCGAGGCCCGCGCCTTGAAACGCTCGATGAACTTGATCTCCTTGGCGAGCATCGCCTGCTGGCGCTCATATTGCGCCTGCTGCTGCTTCTCGTTCAACGCCCGCTGCTGCTCATAGAAATCGTAGTCGCCGGAATAGGTCGTGAGCTGGCCGGCGTCGATCTCGATCACCTTGTTGATGATGCGGTTGATGAATTCGCGGTCGTGCGAGGTCATCAGCAGCGCGCCCTCATAGCCCTTGAGGAAATGCTCCAGCCAGATCAGGCTCTCGAGATCGAGATGGTTGGACGGCTCGTCGAGCAGCATCACGTCGGGACGCATCAGGAGGATGCGCGCCAGCGCGACGCGCATCTTCCAGCCGCCGGACAACAGGCCGACGTCCTTGTCCATCATCTCCTCGGAGAAGCCGAGGCCGGCCAGCGCCTCGCGGGCGCGGCTGTCGAGCGCGTAGCCGTCGAGCTCCTCGAACCGCGCCAGCACCTCGCCATAGCGCGCGATGATGTCGTCCATCTCGTCGGCGCGGTCCGGATCGGCCATGGCGGCCTCGAGCTCCTTGAGCTCGGCGGCGACCGACGACACCGGCCCGGCGCCGTCCATCACCTCCGCCACCGCGCTGCGGCCGGACATCTCACCGACATCCTGGTTGAAATAACCGATCGAGACGCCGCGATCGATCGAGACCTGCCCCTCGTCGGGCTGCTCGCGGCCTGAGATCATCCGGAACAGCGTCGTCTTGCCGGCCCCGTTGGGGCCGACCAAGCCGATCTTTTCACCGCGCTGGAGCGCGGCGGAGGCTTCGATGAAGAGAATCTGGTGGCCGACTTGCTTGCTGACGTTATCGAGGCGGATCATGAGGGCTCAGGCGGTGGACAGGTTGCCGCCGCTCTTAGTCGATGCGCGGCGCCGGTGGAAGGCGCAATTTGGGCGCCCTCCCCGCACCGTCCGCCCCGCGCCGGTCAGCGGCCTGGAGGCCGAAAATCCTGGTTGCCGAACGGTTTGTCGGTCGGGATGCGGATCGCGACGTAGCCCCGATCCATGGTCGCGTGGCAGGCGTTGCATCCCGACGTCAGCTCGGTCACGGCGGAAGCGAAACGCTTGCCATCCTTGGCGGCGATGGCGTCCGAGATCGACTGGATCGGCTGGCCGAGCGTGGTGACATTGTTCACCGGCAGGCCCGAATAGAAGACCGCGGCGTCGGTCAGGCTCTGCCTCAACTGGGCGAGCTCATAGGACGCGAGATCCCAATTCTTGGACTGTCCCGCGAACCAGAGCTTCGCGTGTCTGACCTGAATCAGATTCATGATGTCGCCGAGCCGCGGCAGATATTGTTCTGCACTGGACTGCGACTGCCCTGCAGCCAGGGAGATGGCCGAACAGGCGATCAGAACGCCTGAAACCCACTTGCGATAGCTCATTCCATGCCCCGCTTCCAAACAAACCGCTACGGAAAGACATACCGCTGCGATCGAAACCGGACTTGCGATTGATCAAGGCCGAGTCGGCCTCCGATCGTTCGAGCCCGCCAAACGAATGATCCGCCGAAGCGGCTGCTCCGGCGGATCATCATATCAGCCCCCGGCCCCGGGGTATTGTGGTCGGCGTCTTAGGCTGCGGCTTTCGCGCCGGTCGGAACCATCGCGATCGTCTTCAGGACCTGAGACGCGATCTGGTAGGGGTCGCCCTGGGAGTTCGGACGGCGGTCCTCCAGATAGCCCTTGTAGGCATTGTTCACGAAGGAATGCGGCACCCGGATCGAGGCGCCACGGTCGGCCACACCCCAGCTGAAGGTGTCGATCGAAGCGGTCTCGTGCTTGCCGGTCAGGCGCATGTGGTTGTCCGGACCATACACGGCGATGTGGTCGGCGCGAGCTTCCTTGAAGGCGTCCATCAGCTTCTCGAAATACTCCTTGCCGCCGACTTCGCGCATGTACTTGGTCGAGAAGTTGCAGTGCATGCCCGAGCCGTTCCAGTCGGTGTCGCCGAGCGGCTTGCAGTGGAACTCGATGTCGATGCCATACTTTTCGGTCAGGCGCAGCATCAGGTAGCGGGCCATCCACATCTGGTCAGCAGCCGTGCGCGAGCCCTTGCCGAACACCTGGAATTCCCACTGGCCCTTCGCCACCTCGGCGTTGATGCCTTCGTGGTTGATGCCGGCTTCCAGGCAAAGATCGAGATGCTCTTCGACGATCTGGCGAGCGACATCACCGACGTTCTTGTAGCCGACGCCGGTGTAATACGTCCCCCTGTCTCTTATACACATCTAGATGTGTATAAGA
>BFBZ01000017.1_pt55 | contig 51857 bp, 57 predicted proteins | sample 1888401 | NCBI WGS metagenome assembly BFBZ01 (sample SAMD00112614, study PRJDB3348) | symbiont metagenome | host: Chara braunii
CCCGCACCTATGACCTTGCCACCAAGCTCTCGATCACCGGCACGCCTTCCTACGTGATCGGCAACGAGGTGGTGTTCGGCGCGCTCGGACAACAGGTGCTTGCCCAAAAGATCGAGCAGGTTAAATCCGCRCTCTAAGYGGCAAATTGCGCCGCTGGACGGTTTGCGCCTGTTGTGGACAGCGAGAGAACGCACTTGCGCTCTTTTCGCGGGCCGATATGCCCATTATAGAGGCCCAGTGCGCCGGCTTGGAGCCGGCGGCGAACAAGGTCGGCTTTTTTGAAAACGGTTTTTATCCTGAACGGTCCCAATCTCAATGCGCCTGTCTCTTATACACATCTAGATGTGTATAAGAGACAGTTATAGAGGCCCAGTGCGCCGGCTTGGAGCCGGCGGCGAACAAGGTCGGCTTTTTTGAAAACGGTTTTTATCCTGAACGGTCCCAATCTCAATGCGCTCGGCAAGCGCGAGCCGGGCATCTATGGCGGCAAGACGCTTGCCGCGATMGCCGAGGACTGCAAGGCGGCRGGCGCSGCGCTSGGGYTGGAGATCGATTTCCGCCAGTCCAATCATGAGGGCGACCTGGTCGACTGGATCCAGGAAGCCGGAGACAAGGCTGCAGGCATCGTCATCAACCCAGGCGCCTACAGCCACACCTCGATCGCCATCCATGACGCGATCCGTTCCATCGCGCCACTGCCCGTGGCTGAAGTYCAYCTTTCCAACATCCACGCGCGGGAGCCGTTCCGCCACGTTTCCATGGTCGCGCCGGTCGCTGTCGGCATGATCTGCGGGTTCGGGCCGCTCGGCTATACGCTGGCGTTGCAGGCACTGGCGGCACGTCTGTGACCGGCCCCCAAACAGAAGGCTCGAAAATGTCGATAAAAAAGAACGGTGTTGACCAGCAGCTGATCCGCGATCTGGCGGGCATACTGAACGACACCAATCTGACCGAGATCGAGGTTGAGCTCGGCGACCTCAAGGTGCGCGTGTCGCGCCAGGCGCAGGCGGTCCATGCGGTTGCAACTCCGCTTCCAGCGATTGCTCCAGTGGCTGCCCAGGCCCTGCCGGCCGCGTCGGCCGCCGCCGCGCCGTCCGATCCGGGCAAGAACGCTGTGCCGTCGCCGATGGTCGGCACGGCCTATCTGGCGCCCTCGCCCGATGCCAAGGCCTTCATCGAGATCGGCCAGAAGGTGAAGGAAGGCCAGACGCTGCTCATCATCGAAGCGATGAAGACGATGAACCAGATACCCTCGCCCCGCGCCGGCACGGTGACCGCGATCCTGATCGAGGACGCCCAGCCGGTCGAATACGGCATGCCGCTCGTGGTCATCGAGTAGAGCCGGGAACAGCGCAGAGATGTTCCAGAAGATCCTCATCGCCAACCGCGGCGAAATCGCCCTCAGGGTGCTGCGCGCCTGCAAGGAGCTCGGCATCCAGACGGTGGTGGTTCATTCGACGGCGGATGCCGACGCCATGCATGTGCGGCTCGCCGACGAGAGCGTGTGCATCGGCCCGCCGCCGTCGCGCGAAAGCTACCTCAACATCCACCAGATCGTCGCCGCCTGCGAGATCACCGGCGCCGACGCCGTGCATCCGGGCTATGGCTTCCTGTCGGAGAACGCCAAGTTCGCCGAGATCGTCGAGGCGCACGGCATCATCTTCGTCGGGCCCAAGCCCGAGCACATCCGCACGATGGGCGACAAGATCGAGGCCAAGCGCACGGCAAAGCGCCTCGGCATCCCGGTCGTGCCCGGCTCCGACGGCGCGATCAGCGACGAGAAGGAAGCCAAGCGCGTTGCCGCCGAGATCGGCTACCCGGTAATCATCAARGCTTCGGCCGGCGGCGGCGGCCGCGGCATGAAGGTGGCCCATACCGAGGCCGACCTCGAGGTCGCGCTGCAGACGGCCAAATCGGAAGCGGGCGCGGCCTTCGGCGACGACGCCGTCTACATCGAGAAATACCTGGAGAAGCCGCGTCATATCGAGGTGCAGGTTTTCGGCGACGGCGCCGGCCGCGGCGATGTGTATAAGAGACAGGCCTTCGGCGACGACGCCGTCTACATCGAGAAATACCTGGAGAAGCCGCGTCATATCGAGGTGCAGGTTTTCGGCGACGGCGCCGGCCGCGGCGTCCATTTCGGCGAACGCGACTGCTCGCTGCAACGGCGGCACCAGAAAGTCTGGGAAGAGGCCAACTCGCCGGCGCTCAACGCCGAGGAGCGGTCGCGCATCGGCGGCATCTGCGCCAGGGCGATCGCCGATCTCGGCTATTCCGGCGCCGGCACCATCGAGTTCCTCTACGAGAATGGCGAGTTCTACTTCATCGAGATGAACACCCGCCTGCAGGTCGAGCATCCGGTGACGGAAGCGATCACCGGCATCGACCTCGTGCACGAGCAGATTCGTGTCGCCTCGGGCGGCGGGCTGTCGGTGCGCCAGGAAGACATCAAGTTCAACGGCCACGCCATCGAGTGCCGCATCAATGCCGAGGACCCGCGCACCTTCACGCCTTCGCCCGGCACGATCACCCATTTCCATACACCGGGCGGTCTCGGCATCCGCGTCGATTCCGGCGTCTACTCCGGCTACAAGATCCCGCCCTATTACGACAGCCTGATCGGCAAGCTGATCGTGCATGGACGTAATCGCGTCGAATGCATGATGCGGCTGCGCCGCGCGCTCGACGAATTCGTCGTCGACGGCATCAAGACGACGCTKCCGCTGTTCCGCGACCTCGTCGGCAATCCCGACATCGCCAATGGCGACTACGACATCCACTGGCTGGAAAAGTACCTGGCCGAGGCAGAGTAAGCCGGGGGTGCGATGACCCGTCCATACGCGCCCGGCTATCGCATCCCGACCGACCTTTTGCTGCGAGCCTATGCCTCGGGCGTCTTTCCGATGGCCGAGAGCGCCAACGACCCGGAAGTGTTCTGGGTGCGGCCGGAAACCCGCGGCATCATTCCGCTCGACGGATTCCACACGCCGAAGAGCCTGAAGAAGACAATCCGCAAGCACCCGTTCGACATCCGCTTCGACTTCGACTTCGAGGCGACGATCGACGGCTGTGCCGAAAAACGCGAGGAGCGCCGCTCGACCTGGATCAACGCGCCGATCCGCGAAGCCTATGTCGAACTGTTCCGGCTCGGCCATTGCCATTCGGTTGAGGCGTGGCGTGAGAATCGGCTGGTCGGTGGCCTCTACGGCGTGTCGCTTGGCCGGGTCTTCTTCGGCGAAAGCATGTTCGCCCGGGAAACCGATGCCTCGAAAACCTGCCTCTACTACCTGGTCGAGCGGTTGAAGGCGCGCGGTTTCGCCCTGCTCGATACGCAGTTCACCACCGAGCACCTGAAGCGCTTCGGCGCCGTCGACGTGGCGCGCGGCCAGTATGAGAAGATGCTGGCCGAGGCTCTAAAGGGTGAGGCGACCTTCTTTCCCTGAGCGGGTCAGCTGGCGGCTGGTATTTCAATCGGCGTCTGCGAGTGGAACATCATCTTCCAGCCGTTGACGCGATGGACATAGCCGGTGCTGACGAGAGCAGCGTAGGGCTCGCCGTTCTCCCGCGTCGCGCGAGCCTCATAGGTCAGCATGACGATGTCGCTGCCGGGCTCGACCATGCCTTTCAGCTTGATGTGGAGGTCATGCCAGCGGTTGGGTATTCTGGCTGTCGCGGCCAGYTCGGCATTGGTCATCGCCTGCGCCATGCCSGGGAAGGCGACCAGGCATTCCGTGTCGACGTGCGCTTCGTAGAAGGCTGAATCGCCGGTCCAGAAACCTCTCTCGATGTCGAGAAGCTCTTGCTTGTTGGCCATGATCGGCTTCTTGCTGGTCATTTCGGAATCCTTCCCGCCTGTCCCCGATCGGACAACGGGCAACAAACAAGCAGGTTCCGGAACGGTCAGTTCGTGTTGGCGGGATCGGTCTCGTCGCCGGTCGCGTCGGGCGCCGGCTGGGCGGGCTGCGGCGCTGGCGCCTTCGGCTTGGCCGCATTCGCCTTCGGCTTGGCCGGATCGGCTTTCGCCGCGGTCGGCGGCGGCACGTCCGACTTCTGCTTGCAGCCCTTCAGCCAGACGTCATAGACGGCATGCTCGACGGCGTTGAGGCCGGGGCTTTCGGCGAACATCCAGCCGGTGAAGATGCGGCGGATCTTGCGGTCGAGCGTGATCTCGTCGACCTCGACGAAGGAATCGGTCTTCGGCTGCTCGGTTTCCGGGCGCGAGTAGCAGACACGCGGCGTCACCTGCAGGGCGCCGAACTGCACCGTCTCGTCGATATAGACGTCGAAGGTGATGATGCGGCCGGTGATCTTGTCGATACCGGCAAATTCCGCCACCGGGTTGGAGATGCGATCGGCAACCGAAGGCGCGGCCGGCGCCTGCGCGGCGGCGAATGCAGCCGTCGAGGCGGCCAGAACGGACGCTGCGGCGATCAATCCCGCCGACAGTCTGCCGAGAGACTTTGCGCGCAATTCCGGACGGAAAACCGCTGCGCACTTTTCCTGGAATTGCTGTGGTTTGCTTTGGCGCAATTCCGGACGGAAAACCGCTGCGCACTTTTCCTGGAATTGCTCGGAATAGCTCATGCAAGGATACCGGTGGTTGCGCCGGGGGTGATTCTTCAATCGCCCAAGGCTAATCAGGGCTGCGATATCGGCAAGCAGCTAAACGTCAATTGTGGCGACAAAGGACCGAAGACGGCCTTTAAGAACCGGGCGTCCAGGCGTCGTAGTCGCCGGTCACCTGCGGGCGATGCTGATTGGTCAGCACCGAGCCCTTCGGGCGGTAGGCGCCGGGCGTGCCGGTCATGTTCGGCCTATGGGGCTTCTGCCAATCGCGCGCCTTGTAGTTCTCGCTTACCGGAGCGGCATCAACGCGATGATGCATCCAGCCATGCCAGCCCGGCGGAATCTTCGAAGCCTCGGAATAGTCGCGATAGATGACCCAGCGGCGAGTGCGGCCTTCCGAGTCGACACCGCCCTCGTAATAGACGTTGCCTGCCTCGTCCTCACCGACCTTCTTGCCGAAGCGCCAGGTGTGGAAGCGCGTGCCCAGCGTCTGGCTGTTCCACCAGGTGAAAAACTGCAGCAGGAAAGTCTTCATCCAAATCCTCGTCGCGCAGCGGCTACGCTCCGCCCTGCTTATGGCGTCAGGCCTCCCGGAAGGCAAGCGTTTTGCCGCGCCCGAACATAAATGCTTCGTGCGCTAAATCGATACAGCGGCGTGACAGGCGGCAACCTTGCTTGCCAAGCGCCGCCAGTGTTTCTAAAGCTCGCACGCCCGCAAGCCAGCGCCGATTGAGGGAGGTGACGATTGACTCCAGAACGGTCCATCGGCGGTCGGATCAGCGCCGAAGACATTCGCCGCCGCAAGGGCGGCGTGCCGATCGTATGCCTTACCGCCTATACCTATCCCATAGCCCGCATGCTCGATCCGCATGTCGATCTGCTGCTTGTCGGCGACAGCGTCGCCATGGTGCTGCATGGCCATGCCACCACGCTCGGCGCGTCGCTGGAGATGATGATCGCGCACGGGCAGGCCGTGATGCGCGGTTCGGCAAAAGCCTGTGTCGTGGTCGACATGCCGGCGGGCAGCTATGAGATCTCGCCGGCCCGGGCCGTCGCCTCCGCGCGGCGAATTGCCGAGCAAACCGGCTGCCAGGCGGTCAAGCTCGAAGGCGGCGTCGACATGGCGGCGCAAATCGCGGCCATCGTCGCCGAGGGCATCCCGGTCATGGGCCATATCGGCTTGCTGCCTCAGTCGGTCGAGAAGGACGGCGGCTACAAGATAAAGGGCAGGACCGAGGAGAACGTCGCAGCCCTTTTGCGCGACGCCGCGGCGGTCGAGAAGGCCGGCGCTTTCTCCGTCGTCATCGAGGGGACCATCGAGGCAGTGGCCTCCGATCTCACTCGCCACATCGCCATCCCGACCATCGGCATCGGCGCCAGCGGCGACTGCGACGGCCAGATCCTGGTCATAGACGACATGATCGGCATGACCGTCGACCGGGTGCCGAAATTCGTCAAGGAATACGCCAATCTGCGCGGCACGATCTCGGATGCGGCGGCACGCTACGCGGCGGAGGTGCGCAGCCGCGCCTTTCCCGGCCCYGACCATGTCTTTGCGGCGACGGAAAACAAGGACAAGGCATGAGCGGGTTGATCGTCGTCGACAGCGTCGCCGCGCTTCGCGCGCAAATCCGGGATTGGCGGCAGGCCGGCCTCAAGGTCGCCATGGTGCCGACCATGGGCGCCCTGCATGACGGCCATATCTCGCTCGTCCGGATCGCGCTCGAAAGGGCCGAGCGCTGCGTGGTCTCGATCTTCGTCAACCCGACCCAGTTCGCGCCAACCGAGGATTTGGACAAATATCCACGCCAGTTGGCCCATGATCTCGACCGTTTGCGGGAAGCGGGCGCGCATCTGGCCTTCACGCCCGGTGTCTCTGAAATGTATCCGGCCGGCTTCGCCACCAGGATCATGGTCGGCGGTCCCTCCTCCGGCCTGGAATCGGATTTCCGGCCGACCTTCTTCGAGGGCGTGGCGACGGTGGTGGCGAAGCTTTTCCTGCAGGCCGCGCCCGACTGCGCGGTGTTCGGCGAGAAGGACTATCAGCAGCTTTGCGTCGTCCGGCAGCTTTGCCGCGATCTCGACCTGCCCGTCGAGATCGTCGGCGCGCCGACGGTGCGCGACGCCCACGGTCTCGCCATGTCGTCGCGCAACGCCTATCTCAGCGAGGCGGAGCTCGTTGTCGCGCGCAAGCTCAACGCGGTTCTGCGCCAAACCGCGGCGGAACTCGCGTCCGGCGCGGACGAGACCAGCGCCACGGCCAACGCCGCGGAAGCGCTCGTGCGGGCGGGCTTTCGAAAGGTCGATTACGTCGCCGCGCGGGAGGCCGTGACGCTCGCTCCCTGGCGGCGCGACCGCGACGGCCGCCTGCTTGCGGCGACCTGGCTCGGCACGACCAGGCTGATCGACAATGTGGAGATTCCCCGTGCCTGATCGGCGCTGGGCGAGCTAGCCCAGCCGCTTTTCCAGCACGATTGCCGGCATTCCTGAACCGCCCCCGCAATCGGCGGTCCTGCCCACGGGGCGGAACCCGTTCGCTTCGTAGAAGGCGATCGCGGGAGCATTCGCCTCTTCAACCTCCAGGCGCAGTATCCGCGCTTCCGGGAAGCTGGCCTCGACCTCCGCGAGCAGCGACTGGCCGACCCCTTGCCTCTGATGATCCGGATGCACGTAGAGCTGGTTCAGGAGGACGACCTTAGGGTCCGTGGTTGCGGAAGCGAAAGCCATGCCGCCGATGCGCTTGCCGTCGTCGGCCACCAGGAATTCCGAATTGGGGCGCGTCAGCCGCGCCCTGAGCGAGGCCATCGAGTGCCAGTCGTCGGTGATCTCGGTGACTCGCCGGGCGCCGTAGATGGCGTCATAGGTGGCGTGCCAGGTCTCGAYCAGCAGCGCACGGACGRCGACGAGATCGCGTTCGCTCGCCGTCCGCAMGAACATGCTAGCCCTCGATGCCGAGCTTGGCCTTGACGAGGTCGTTGACGGCCTGCGGGTTCGCCTTGCCGCCCGTCGCCTTCATCACCTGGCCGACGAACCAGCCGGCCATGGTCGGCTTGGCGCGCGCCTGCTCGGCCTTGTCCGGATTGGCGGCGATGACCTCGTCGACAGCCTTCTCGATGGCGCCGGTGTCGGTGACCTGCTTCATGCCGCGGCTATCGACGAGCTGGCGCGGATCGCCGCCCTCGTTCCAGGCGATCTCGAACAGATCCTTGGCGATCTTGCCGGAGATCGTGCCTTCCTTGATCAGGTCGATCACCGCGCCCAGCTGCTCAGGCGAAACCGGAGCATTTTCAATGTCCTTGCCGGCTTTGTTGAGAGCGCCGAGCAARTCGTTGATGACCCAGTTGGCCGCGAGCTTGCCATCGCGCCCCGAGGCCACCTTCTCGAAATAGTCGGCGATCGGCTTTTCCGACACCAGCACCGAGGCGTCGTAGACCGACAGTCCCAGCGAGGCGACCAGCCGCGCCTTCTTGTCATCGGGCAATTCCGGCAAATGCTGCGCCAGCGCGTCGACATAGGCCTGGTCGAACTCCAGCGGCAGAAGATCCGGATCCGGGAAGTAGCGGTAGTCGTGCGCCTCCTCCTTAGAGCGCATCGAGCGCGTCTCGCCCTTGTTGGGGTCGAACAGGCGCGTCTCCTGGTCGATCGCGCCGCCGTCCTCCAGGACGGCGATCTGCCGGCGCGCCTCGGACTCGATGGCCTGGCCRATGAAGCGGATCGAGTTGACGTTCTTGATCTCGCAGCGCGTGCCGAACTCACCGCCGGGACGGCGCACCGAGACATTGACGTCGGCGCGCAGCGAGCCTTCGTCCATGTTGCCGTCGCAGGTGCCGAGATAGCGCATGATGGTGCGCAGCTTGGTGACATAGGCCTTCGCCTCGTCGGCCGAGCGCATGTCCGGCTTGGAGACGATTTCCATCAGCGCCACTCCGGAGCGGTTGAGGTCGACATAGGACATGGTCGGATGCTGGTCGTGCATCGACTTGCCGGCATCCTGCTCCAGATGCAGTCGCTCGATGCCGACCTCGATGTCCTCGAACTCGCCCTGCCGGTCGGGGCCGACCGAGACGGTGACCTTGCCCTCGCCGACGATCGGCTGCTTGTACTGCGATATCTGATAGCCCTGCGGCAGATCCGGATAGAAATAGTTCTTCCGGTCGAAGACAGACTTGTGGTTGATCTGGGCCTTCAGSCCCAGCCCGGTGCGGATCGCCTGCTTGACGCATTCCTCGTTGATSACCGGSAGCATGCCGGGCATCGCCGCGTCGACCAGGCTGACATTGGCGTTGGGCGCYGCGCCGAAGGCCGTCGAAGCGCCGGAGAAGAGTTTTGCCTCCGAYGTCACTTGCGCATGCACTTCGAGCCCGATGATGATTTCCCAGTCGCCGGTGGCGCCGGAGATCAGCCGTTTCGGATCGGGGGTACGGGTGTCGATGATGCTCATGGTCTGCCGTCAGTTCCAGGACGAGCGCGCGAGTATGCCGGCGCCTTCGAATGGGTATAAATCGTACCCGCTTCGCTAGTGCAAACCGCTTCGTGAGACAAGCGCAAAGCCACCCGCTAGCCTTTTCGGCCGCCTTCGCCTTTGAAACGTCCATCCCAATGGAGAGTGGATGTCCACTTACGCTCAGTCCCGGTGAAGCCCTGACCTCCTAGCGAGGCAGGGCGACAAAACCTGACCCCCGTGCCGCGAATTCTCGCGGCGGCGGCTTTCGTTGTTTTCCCGGGAATCTTGAGATGGACATTTCGCGCAACGAACAGCGCATCCTACCTGCTCGCGCAAGGCGGGCGCATCGAAATCGAAAAGAACGAGAGCAAGAAGATCGCTTCCGTTCAATGCCTGACCCGCGACGGTTGGCGCTATCCAGGCTTCGACCTGGAAATGTTTCGCAAGCTGAGACGGAAGAAGGCAGTCTCTTCGATGGGCGGCGGCCCCTACCGCATCACGCGGCGCGGGCTTGAGCTCGTCCGCGCCGAGTTGGACAACCGCTAGCCACAATTCCGCCGGCCGATCGCGGCCGGCGGATCCCCGCGGTCGCCTTAGAGCGGTTCAGCTTTTCACAGAATCGCTGATCCGCTCTAAGCATTTGTTTTTACGCAATTCCGGACGGAAAACCGCTGCGCACTTTTCCTGGAATTGCTCTAGGCGGTAGCGATATAGGCCTTGATCTCCTCGGCTTCGCGCTCGACATCCTCGATGCGGCGCTTGACCACGTCGCCGATCGAGATGATGCCGTCGAGCAGCCCGTTCTTCTCCACCGGAAGGTGGCGGAAGCGCCCCCTGGTCATGATCTCCATGACCTCGTTGACCGTGTGGTTCTCGTTGCAGATTTTGACCTTGGGCGTCATCGCCGATCGAACGGCGATGTCGAGCGCCGCCGCCCCCTCCTTGGCCAGAACCCGCACGATATCGCGCTCGGATAGAATGCCGACGATCTTGCGGTCGCCGTTGGTGATGACGAGCGCGCCGATCTTGTGTTCGGTGAGCATTCGAATGGCTTCGCTCAGCTTTTCGTTGGGCCCGAGCGTGAACACGTCATGGCCCTTGCTCTCGAGAATTGCCTTAACCGTCATGGCGTCCTCCACAGCCTTCTCGCCGGCTCCTGTCCTTGCCGGCCTTTTTCAAGCCCTAGCGCCCTTGGGAAGACGCCGGGTGCCTGGACAACATCGTGCGCCGTGATCGGTTGCATTTCAAGTGCGCGAGAGCGCTATGCTTCCGTCAGCGGACGGTCGAAAAAACGCAAACCGAAAAAGCCCGCGACAAAGCCGCCAATATGCGCCTCCCACGCGATCTGCCCATCGATCCCCGGCGCGAAGCCGAGCAGGCCGGTGGCGAGGTTGATTATCATCCAGACACCGAGAAAGGTCATGACGCTGCGCAAGCGCAAAACGAGCGCGATCGGCAACGGCTCGCCGGCGAAGGCGGCCTGTCCGGATGAGCGGTCGATACGGAAACCGTAGCGGGCCGCCGCACCCATCATCCCCGAGATCGCGCCTGAAGCACCGACGAGCGGCACCTCGCCATAAGGGTGCAATACCCAAAACAGCGCGACCGACGCCAGTCCGGTCACCGCATAGAAAACTGCAAATCGCGTCGCGCCCAGACGATTGGCGAGCGGTGAGCCGAAAGCCGCGAGCCAGACCATATTGATGGCGATATGGGCAAAGCCGCCATGCATGAAAGCGTAGGTGAAGGGTCGCGTGAAGAGGAACCAGTCGAAGCCRTATCGGCCGGTGTAGAGGACGGGRATAAAGGCCCCGTCATACAGCAGCACCATCTGCTGCGCTTCGTTGAGCGCGTATTCCTGCAGCAGATAGACGACGACACAAATGCCGATCACCGCCAGCACGACCGGCGGCARGTTGAACACCGGCTCGCGCCGCGGTTCGGGCGCCTCGTCCGGTCGCGGCTCGGCTGCGGTAGGATCTACGGGTTCGCTCATGCGCCCTGCACAATGGCTGGAGACTCGATTTCGGGCGAGCATGTAGATCACGCCCGATGGAATCACAAATCGCGAATCGCCACAGTCTCGAATCGAAAAGGGGGCCCGAATCAAAAAGAGGGCCCGAATCAAAAAGAAAGCCGTCCAGGGTTTCCCCTGAACGGCCGGTCGAGCCCCCTGCTCCCCTTAAACCCTTGACTGAAGTGCTGCCGATCGCCGCGAAGCGACCGTTTTGGAGTGGTTTTGGTGTGCCACAGGCCCTGCAGGCACGCAACGTAAACCATTTGTTAACCTTAACGACCCCGACCCGTGAACAAACGTTAACGATACTGGCACGCATCCTGCTCCGCACCGCATGAAGGTCATCGGAGGGCGCCCTGTCTGTTCGCCGATGGGACAGCAAAACGACAGATTGCGCGGAGCGGAATGGACATGAATCAGAACGGGTCAATCACGCTGTTCCAATATTGGAACCAGCTGCGTGATGGCCGCCCTGCCCCGAAACGGTCGGAAGTGGAGCCGGCGGACATCAAGTCACTCCTGGCGGACACGTTCATCCTCGAGCGTGACACGCGCGGCGAAGCCGTGTTCCGGCTCGCCGGCACCAGGCTCTGCGCCTATTACGGTCGTGAACTCAAAGGCTTCTCGTTCCCCTCGCTGTGGCGCGAGAAGGACCAGCGCCTGGTGTCGCGCCTCATCCACGGCGTTTTCGAACAGAAGTCGGTTTTGCTCATAACCTACGAAGGTTTCAGCAGAAACGGCCGCTCCAACAAATTCGAACTGCTCGCGCTTCCGCTGGACGGCGGTGTCGAGAACCCGCGCTGTCTCGGTATCATCAGCGCCGTCGAAAAGCCGTTCTGGCTGGGCGCCGACCCGCTGGCCGACGCGCTCATCGATTCCGTCCGGGTCATCGATCCGGACAAGGAGCCGATGTTCCTGAAGAACCGCCCGGCGATCGACGTTCCTTCGCTGGTGCCGACAGAATTCGATACCCCCGAAACCATCTCGGCGCTCGGCCGCGTCCGCCGTATTCGCCATCTCGTCGTCTTCGATGGCGGGCGTCATGAATGACTGTCGCAGCGCAAGAACATTCACGCTGAGAGGGTTTGATTTCTTGGTTTGTGCCGGCCTCGGAACCCGGGGCCGACCGGGTCCATTTTTCCCCTTTGTTAACCTGCTTTGCTGTAGTTTTCGGGTTGAAATTCCCGCACCATCGCGCGGAATGCCAACGGGGTTTACGCGGCATGAGATCAGCGGCGGTAGAATATGCGCCGTCCCGGGTCGAGCGGCGCAATTTTCAGCGCGTCCAGGTGAAGATCTATGGTCGCTTCATGCTGGAGGACCGCACCGAGCATCCGTGCCAGGTCATCGACATGTCTCCTGGCAATGTCGCCCTTCGCACCGACCGCGTCGGCATGCCCGGTGAAAAGGTGATTGCCTATATCGACCATATCGGCCGTGTCGAAGGCGTTGTCACGCGGACCTCGCGGGATGGCTTTGCGATGACCGTCATTGCGTCGGACCGCAAGAAGGATAAGCTCGCCGCGCAGCTTACCTGGCTTGCCAACAAGCATGAGCTAGACCTGCCGGAAGACCGCCGCCATGAGCGCGTCGCGCCGCGCAATCCGATGAGCGTGCTGCAGCTTACCGACGGCCGTCAGTACCAGTGCCGCATCATCGACCTGTCGCTCTCGGGCGCAGCCATCGAAATAGACGTCAAGCCGGCGATCGGCGTTCAGGTCATGCTCGGCACGATGCGCGGCCAGGTGGTGCGTCATTTCGAGGACGGCCTCGCCATCGAGTTCGCCGTCATCCAGCGGCCCGAAACGCTTGATTCGGAATTCAACACCGCGCGATCCTGACCAGACCGCTTCGGGCTTAGATCGAACCGGCCGCCAGCGGCCGGTTTTTTGTTGTCCGGAAGCTCTTTCGCCCATTTGCCCAGAGCCGGATGATTTCAGGTCTGTTCGACCTGGAATCTGAATCCGGCTCTAAATCAAAGAGATAGAGCATGATGTCGCCCGAAAACCGCTTCACACTTTTCGGCATCATGCTCTAGGGTCCGCCGAGGGCGTCACAGCCAAATCCGAATGATCTCAAATCGAGATAGTTCAAATTTTATATTTATTATACCGGCGTTTTACTCAATATCTGCTTCGGGTTTTTGCGTCGAATAAATCCCAACGTGGCACAGTCTCCTCAAACGGGGAGACTACCATAATGAAAATGACGGGGGGCAAGCTGTTGCTCTTGGCAATAGCCATGCAGCTTGCCGCTTGGGGGACCGCAAGCGCGGGACCGGTCTTCATGCATACCGGCGGTCGCACCACCCAGCCGGTCGGGCACTACGAATTCTGCCAGCGCATCCCGATCGAATGCAATGAAAAGACCCTTAAAGGGCAGCCGGTCGAACTGACGCGCAAGCTCTGGGCGACCATCATCGACATCAACAACTCGGTCAACACCCGCATCAAGCCTCGCACCGATCTGGAGAATTATGGGGTCGAGGAATACTGGAACTATCCCGACAACGGCTATGGCGACTGCGAGGACTACGCGCTGGAGAAGCGCCGCGAGCTGATGAGCGCGGGCGTCCCTGCCGGCAACCTTCTGATGACGGTGGTGCGCCAGCCGAATGGCGACGGCCACGCCGTGCTGACGGTGCGCACCAGCCTGGGTGAGTTCATTCTCGACAACCTCGAGCCGAAGGTGCTCGCCTGGAACAACACGGTCTACACCTACCTCAAACGTCAATCGACCGAGAACTCGGGCGTTTGGGTCACGATCAACGACGGCCGCGACGCCGCCGTCGCCAGCGTCCGCTAAATCAAGGAGATAGAGCATGATGTCGCCCGAAATTGCACGACGGTTTTGGGGGCATGCATGACAAGATCAAGCACGACGCTTCGAAGCGACGTGCTTAGCGAGAAAGCCCGGTCGAGTCCCCACCCTCCCCGTCCCCAACGACCGGGTTTAGGAGCCGGCCCAGTCCCCGGGCCGGCTCCGCTTTTTTGTCGGTCGGTGAAAGCTGGTGCGACTCGCGACGCGGGCCGAGCTCAGCTGGGTCGCTCCTTTGCCAGCCAGTCCAGCAGATCGGATACGAGCGCCACGGCGTCCCCTCTTGCCGGGCAGATGGCATAGTAGCCATAGCCACTGTCGATGACGCGCGGAAAGGGAGTGACAAGAGCGCCGCTTTCCAGATCCTGCCGCGCAAGGTGCATGTCTCCCATCGTCACGCCGTAGCCGCTCGCCGCCGCCGTCATCGCAAAATCCTGGGTGTCGAATATCTGGTTGCGCGCCGCGGTCAGGTCATAGGCGCCCTCGGCCTGCAGCCAGAGCGTCCAGTCGCTCTGCCGCGCGTTAGAGTGCAGCAGCACGCACTTAGCCAGATTTTCCACCCGTGCCGGATCGCCAAGCACGCCGGCGAATGAAGACGCGCACATCGGTGTCAGCTTCTCCGGCAAGAGCAGTTCGACGTGCATGCCGGGCCAATGACCGTTGCCGTAGAGGATCAGGAGATCGATGTCCCCCGGCCCGAAGTTCGGTCTGGCAAACCAGGCGGTGTCGATCGTGATGTTCAGGTCCGGGTGACAGCTGTGAAGGTCGGTCAGCCGGGGCAGAAGCCACCGCCGTGCAAAGGTGGGCGGCATGCGAACCGTCAGGGACCGCCCTTTTGTCCTGGTCGCCTCGAAAGAGTTGCGAAGCGAGATAAGCAATCCGTTGACGATGGGAACGATCGCGTCCCCCTGCTCGGTCAGGACCACCTTGCGCGTATGACGCTGGAAGAGGCTGCAGCCGAAATAATGTTCCAGCTGCTGGATCTGGCGGCTGATGGCGCTTTGGCTGAGATTGAGCTCGGATGCGGCCTGGGTAAAGCTTCCGGTTTCCGCGACCACGGAAAAGGTCTGCAGCGTCTGCAATGGCGGCAGCCGATTCTGCTGGAATGCCGGTTTCAAAAATCGTCCTCCGCGAGGGTGCCGTCCATTAAACAGGCACCGTCGCGGAGGTAAACAGTGTTTCGATGTCAGCCGAGCAGAGCGCGCAGCTCACTTGCGGCGCGACGAACCTGCTCGGGCGCCGTGCCACCGCGGTGGTTGCGGCAGGCAACGGAGCCCTCGGTCGTCAGGACATCCGCCACGTCGCTGGAGATTACGGGGGCGAAAGCCTGCATGGCCGCGAGCGGCATCTCGGAAAGCGTCTCGTAGCCATTGTCCCGCGCGGCACCCACGATTGCGGCCACCGCATGGTGGGCATCCCGGAAGGGCAGCCCGGCGCGCACCAGGTAGTCGGCAAGATCGGTCGCCGTCGAATAGCCCTTTTCGGCCGCCGCCAGCATGTTGGCGGCCTTGACCTTGATCGACGGCAGCATCTGGGTCGTGACAGAAATCGCGCCGCGCACATTTTCCAACGTGTCGGTCAGCGGCGGTTTGGATTCCTGCTGGTCCTTGTTGAAGGCGAGCGGCTGCGACTTCATCAGTGCCGCCGATGTCGTCAGATTGCCGATCACGCGCGCGGCCTTTCCCCGGACAAGCTCGGCAAGATCCGGATTGCGCTTCTGCGGCATGATCGAGGAGCCGGTGCAGAACTGGTCGCCGACCTCGATGAAATCGACCATCGGCGTGCACCACAGGATGATCTCCTCGGCCAGGCGCGACAGGTGGCCCATGATGACGGCGCCGGCCGCGCAGATGTCGACCACGTAATCGCGATCCGAGACGGCATCGAGCGAATTGCGGAAGGCGCGCGAGAAGCCGAGTTCGGCGGCACTGAAGTCGGGATCGATCGGATAGCTCGTCCCTGCCAGCGCCGCAGCGCCCAACGGAGATACGTTAAGACGTTCGCGCGCCTGGCCGACGCGCTCGAGATCGCGAACGAACATCTCCGCATAGGCCATCATGTGATGGCCGAACGTAACCGGCTGGGCGATCTGAAGATGGGTGAAGCCCGGCATGATCGTGGCCGCGTGGCTTTCCGCGAGATCGACGAAGGCGAGGATGAGCGCCTTCAGCTCGAGACCGAGCGCATCGAGTTCGGCTCGTGCGTAAAGCCGGATGTCCGTCGCGACCTGGTCGTTGCGCGAGCGGGCGGTGTGAAGTTTCTTGCCGGCGTCGCCGATCAGCGCGGTCAGACGGCTCTCGACATTCATATGGACGTCCTCGAGCTCCTTCCTCCACGCAAAGGCACCCGAACGAATTTCCTCGGCGATCGTATCGAGACCGGCCTGTATGGCGTCGTGGTCGGCGGGCGTCAGGACGCCTGCGCGGGCAAGCATCCGGGCATGAACCTTGGAGGCAGCGACGTCATAGATGGCGATGCGCTTGTCCTGGTCGAGGCATTCGTGAAAATCGCGAAAATCGGTCGAGACGGCCTCCTTGAACAGGGGCGACCATGTTGCGTTCGAAGGTGCGGACATTGTCATCTCACGGGTTGGAGCAGATCGATGAAGGGGCGAACGTCGGCGACGGCGTCGATGTCGAGGACCATGTCGCGGAGCGCGGCAACCCGGGCTTCCGGCAGCGCCGCGCCGGCGAGATCGGCGTACTTGGCGATGATGCGCTCGTCGCTCAGCGGATTGAGCGGGCCTCCCAGCGGATGTTCGACCGTGGCAGCAAAAGTCCTGCCGTCATGCGTGCGAATTTCCACGGACGGCTCTTCCTCGTCGCGCATGGCCTGGTCGACCCGAACTGTTACATGGTCCAGCCATCGGCCGATTGCGGGATCGCGCCAGGCCTTCTCCTCGAGCTCGGCCAACGAGACCTTGCCATGATGGAGGCGCGCCGCGACCGCGTAAGGCAGGCTCATCTGCGCCTGCGCGCGCGAGGTGACCGTCTTGTGGCCGCACATGCCGAACTGGAAGCCGCTCATGTCGACGGTCACCGAGGCCACATCCGAACTATCCAGCCTGTTGTTCCCGAGCATCAAATCGATGGCGTCGATGGCCGAATGCGTGCCGCGACAGGTGGCGTGCGGCTTGATCGAGCAGCGGTTGAGGCGCCAGTTCTGGCCGAAATCGCGACTGAGCTCTTCCGGCGCCGCCCGCCCGTCGCCAAAGGTTCGGAAGAATCCGCCCCACACATCGTCGAAGGCCGAAAGCGGTCCTTGAAAGCCTAACCGCGCGAGCCGTGCCGAGATATAGCCGCCCTCCGCGGCGCGACCCGCGTGAAGCTTCTTGGCTGGGCCGCCGTCATGGATAAAGGCCCAGGTACCACCCGAATAGGAGAGCGCGCAGCCCAGCGCCGAGGCTATGCCGTCCCGATCCAGTCCAAACAGCGTCGCCACGGCTGCCGCCGCGCCGAAGGTTCCGCAGGTGCCGGTGGAATGCCAGCCATTGCCGTTGTGGATTTCGTAGCCGCCGGCAGCTTCCAGGACACGGCGTCCCACTTCATAGCCGAGCAGCACGGACTTGAGGAACAACCGGCCGTCGACGGCCCCTTCCATCGTTTCGAGCGCTACAATGACGGCCGGCACGACGACGGCGCCGGAGTGATCGCAGCCGCCGGAATCGTCCAACTCAAAAGCATGCGCGGACACGCCGTTGATGAAGGCGGCGGTGCGGGCATCAGTCTTGACCGGCAGTCCCCAGACGCTCGCCTCCCCCTTGCTTCCCCTCAATCCAAGGGCATCGGTCACGAGTTTCGTCTCGATCGATGTGGCACCGGCGATCGAAACGCCGAGCGTATCCAGAATATGGAGCCTGGCTTTTTGGACAGTGGCTTCCGGAAAGTCCGAGAAGTCCGTCGCGGCCACTTTGTCGGCAAGCGCAGTGAGCACGGTTTCAGCCATCGACTCTATGCTCCTTGCGATAGGCGTCGAAGACCTGGATCGGATGATTGTTCTCGATGGCGGAGCCAAGCGCCCTCTGGCGTTCGGCCATCTCCGCGCCCGTCGCCAGCCACACATCGTCGAAGCCCAGGATGTGACGCAGCAGATCCTCGACAAGCGAGATGCGCCCAGGCGTGCCGCTCCATTCAGGCCTGAGCTGGATAACGTAGCAGAGGCCGAAGCGGCGATATGCGTCGAACTCGGCAATCCAGTTGTGAAGCACGCCTTCGTAATCGGGTATCCGACCCTGGCCCTTCGGAAAGGCAGGGGTGAAATTGAACTGGAAATAGGGCCGGTCCTCCAACTCGACGTGGACCGGGATTTCGACAAGGCCGGATGGATGGGTGTAGGGCATGTCGTCGCCGTTGAGGCTGGCCGACCAACCGTAGCCCGCTTCCAGCAGAAGCCTGTCGAACCCGACCGGCCAGTTGCCCTGCGGCAGGCGAAAGCCGTTCGTCTCCCGCCCCGCCACCGTGTTCAGCGCCTCCCTGGAGCGCCTGAGACTGTCGAGCGACCGGGTTGGTGTGAGCGCGTCGTAGCGATCGAAGGAGAGACCGCTGCTTGCGATCTCGTGACCCGCGCCGGCGATCCCGCGCACCAGGTCGCCGTGGCGATCCGCCGTTTCGGCGCTCAGGAACCAGCTTGCCTTGACGTTCAATGTTGCGAATGCCCGGCAAAGGCGCTCGACGCCACGGGTCGCGCCAAATTGCCAGACCGAAAGGCTCTTCGATCTGTTGGCGAGATCGGGGGCTGCGGCTATCGCGTCGGCTCCGTCGTCGAACGGCACCGCCACCATTACGGCGCAGCTTTTGCCCTCGGGCCAGATTGTCGGCTGTGGTGTGGTCATGCCGTGAGCTTTCGATGGTCGGTCTCGGAGTGGCATTCGATCCACCAATGGGCGATGTCGCCGAGGCGCGCCGTCCACACGCTGTCGCCTTTGTTCGCGATCGCCTTGAACAGGCCTTCGAGAGTGGAAAGACGCCCCGGCTTGGCGCACACCTTTGGATGCAGGATCGTCGTCCAGCACAGCCCTTCGCGGTGGTAGCCTTCGAACTCCGCCCGCCAGTTGCGCTCCACRGCGCGATAGTCCGAGATGCGGTCGAGCCCGACCGGGAAATCCGGCGCCTCGGTGTAGGCAAGCGCGGTGTAGTCGTCGATGTCCCAACGCGCGGGGATTTCGACGAGCCCSGRACCTTTGTCGGCAGGATGGAARTAGGGGCGGTCGTCGCCGCGCATCGAACTCGAATAKAYAAYGCCGAAATCCTGGAGAAGCGCCGCCGTTTCGTGGCTCCAGTCGCCTGACGGCGTTCTAAACCCGAYAGGCGTCACGCCGAGCCGCTCGCGAAAAATCCGGCGCGATCGCTCCATGACGTCCAGTTGCTGTTCCACGCYGAGGTCGATGAAAACCTCGTGGCGGTGACCGTGATAACCRACCTCGTGGCCGYCGGCGACGAYGCGCTCGCACCKSTCGGTCCAGTGCYCCACGACCCAGGTCGGAATGAAGAAGGTKGCCTTGAGKTCATARGCCGCCAGCAGATCGAGCAATCTCGGCAGCGCGCGCCAYGGGCCRTAGGCGCCCTGKGTGAAGTAGCGCGGATTGTGGAGCAGCGACCCGTCGAGCATCGCGTCTCCCGTCGGCCCGTCGACRTCGAAGGCGAKACCGACGGCGGATTGTCTTCCGGCCGGCCAGAGCGAACCGATGGACAGAGCAKGCTGCGACATGGGTTTGGTCATTCTGTTTCGGGATTGCCCGCGCCCGGCGRAACCGGGCGCGGATTCTCGGGCACAAAAGCTCTCCGTTCCGGCCGGACGACCGGCCGAAAAYCGCGAGCTTTCGAAAGAAGCTTGGGYGCGCCTTGGCGCTTACTTCACGCCGTTGATGACGGCTTTCGGCACCGCATTGTGCACCAGGCCCCAYTTCTTGAGCATGGCGTCGTAGGAGCCGTCCTTGATCAGTTCGTCRAAYGCGCCGGCCACKGCATCGCGAAGGCCGGYATTGTCCTTCTTGAAGCCCATGCCGAAGGTGTCGTTGCTGAGCAGCGGTTCGCCGACGAGCTGATAGGTGTCCGGCTCGAGRCGGATCTGATARGCGATCGTTTCGATGCCCTGCACCACGGCGTCGTAGCGTCCCTGCTTCATGCCGAGACGGGCGGCGTTGGAATCGGCCGTYCCCTCGAACTTGATGGCAGCCTTGCCCTTTGCAACGCAGTTGGCGTCGCTCCAGCCGGTCACGTTTTCGCCGAAGGAGGTCGAGCGGCTACCGGCGACGGTCTTGCCGCAGAAATCCGCCGTATCCTTATACTGTGCGGCGTTGGCCTTCATCGTGAAGAGGATCGGGCCGCTCGTTATGTAGTCGACGAAGTCCATGCTGGCCTGGCGCTTCACGTTGTCGCTCATGCCGGAGATGATCATGTCGCCGCGCCCGGTCTGAAGTCCGCTCTGCAGTTCCTGGAACGCGGAGGTGACGAACAGCACGTTGAGATTGAGCTTCTTGCCGATGGCGTTGATCAGGTCGACGTCGAAGCCGTCGAGCGTGCCCTGGTCGGGATTGACGAATTCCATCGGCGGGTAGATCGGGTTTGTCAGAACGCGCAATTCGCCCGGATTGACAAGGTTGAGCTTGGTCTCGGCGGACGCCGCGCCGGCCGCGACAAGGGCAATTGCCGAAACGGCAATGCGTAGGAATTTCATGACATTTTCCTCCTGAAGGTTGTTTTTCAAAGCACCGCAGAGATGAAGTTCTTCACTCTGGGATTTCGTGGATTTTCGAGAATCTCGGCGGGTGTCCCGCAGTCGACGATGCGGCCTGCGTCCACGAACAGCACACGGTCGGCCACCTCGCGGCAGAAGCCGAGTTCGTGCGTGACGACGATCATCGTGGTGCCCGAGGCCGCGAGCTCTTTCATCACGCCCAGCACCTCGCCGACCAGTTCCGGATCGAGCGCCGAGGTCGGCTCGTCAAACAGCATCGCCTTGGGCTTCATGGCGAGCGCACGGGCGATCGCCACGCGCTGCTGCTGGCCACCGGACAATTCGCCAGGGTACGCATCAGCCTTGTGGGCAAGCCCGACGCGCTTGAGCAAGGCCTTGGCTTCCTCGACGCAATCGGCCCTGGGGCGTTTCTGCACGCCCATCGGCCCCTCGATGATGTTTTGCAGCACCGTCTTGTGGGGGAAGAGGTGGAAACGCTGGAAAACCATGCCCACCGACTGGCGCTGGCGGGCGATCTCGCGTTCGCTCAATGGATAAAGCTTGTTCCCGTCGCGGCGGTAGCCGACGATTTCGCCGCCGACGGTGACATAGCCGGCGTCGACCCTTTCAAGCTGGTTGATGCAACGCAGGAAGGTGCTCTTGCCCGAACCGGATGGGCCGATGATGCAGACGACCTCGCCCTTCGCGATTGCGAAATCGATGTCCTGCAGAACATGGAACGAGCCGAAATACTTCTGCAGGCCGACAGCTGTGATCAGAGCGTCCATCACGCAGCCTCCTCGACAAGGGTCTGCTGAGCGGGCTGGCCCGGGCGATGGCCGCCCCAGCCCTTCGAGAAATGGCGCTCGATGAAAATCTGGCCGATGGAAAGCACCGTGACGACGACCATGTACCAGATCGCGGCCACGATCAGCAGTTCGATGACGCGGGAGTTGACGTAGTAGACGTCCTCGACGCTTCTCAACAGCTCGGAAAACTGGATGACGCTGGCCAGCGARGTGAGCTTGACCATGCCGATGGTTTCATTGCCGATCGGCGGAACGATYACGCGCATGGCCTGCGGCAGGATAATRCGCAGCATRGCCCGCAAAGGCGTCATGCCKATCGAAAGGCCRGCCTCGGYCTGGCCCTTGTCGATSGARAGRATGCCYGCCCGCACCACYTCGGCAGTATAAGCGCCYTGCTGGATGCCGAGCCCGAGGAAGGCGGCGACGAAAGGCGTCATGACATCCACGGTCTTCAGCGAGAAGAGGCCGGGAATTCCGATCGTGGGRAARATCAGCGCSAGRTTGAACCACARCAGCARTTGMAGMAGCGCCGGCGTGCCGCGGAACAGCCAGACATAGCCGATCGAGACGTTCTTMAGCACMGGATTGTCCGACATGCGCATGATGGCKGCCATCACGCCCAGCACGATGCCCAGCGCCATGGCGCAAAAGGTCATGATGATGGCGTTGACGACGCCCCTGAGAACGCTCGGCGCAAAGATGTTGTCGCCGACATATTTCCAGGCGATGTCGCCTACCCAGAAGGCCCTGACGAGCAGCACGAGCAGGACTATGACGACAAGGCCAAGGATTTTCGTCCAGATCTTGCGTGGCGGCACGACGACAAAGGCCGTCGACCTGGCGCTTTCGATATCGCCCATAACGATCGTTCCCCGAAGGCTCGATGCCCTCGTTCTTGTTTTGATGATGAAGCGTAACCTTGCGAGCACGGCTGCCGCAAACGAGATATGAACATGCGATTTATGATGGATTTGCATAAATCCATCGCCGCCTTTGTTCGTCGACCCTTGCAGGCTGGCCAGCCGATACCTGCCTTCCACTCGGTCCGCTAGCCCTTTGAGCCGAAGGCCGAGTGGAGCATTATAGTGATATCAAATAAGCATTTCGGATCGACGCGGTGCTGGAGATTCCTGAAGATCGGTGCGAGCGGTACGAGCTGCTCAAAGCCATCCACGACGCCTTCAAGGCTGGTGATTTCGAGGGCCTTGGCGGGACGCTGGGTGGCTCAGCCCGCTGGTTCGACGAGACGATGTCGTTCGAGCTCGGCCTTGGCCATCCGCTGGAACACGCGATCTATTGGAGTCCCCCGGCCTTTGTCTCGGCGCTGCTCGGTGTCGGCTCCAATCCGAACTACCAGGATCACGCCGGCTTTCCTTCGATCATTGCAGCATTGTCCACCGCTCGGCCGGACAGGCTGGAGATTGTCGGGATGCTGCTCGGGCATGGCGCCGATCCGAATATGCGCGGAGTGAACGACTGGACGCCGCTTCACTATGCGGTGTCCCTGCGCGACGCCGAGGCGATTCGCCTGTTGCTGGCCACGGGTGCCGATCCGTCGCTCAGGACCCGTATCGACGACTATGAGACGGCTCTTGAGAGCGCCGAGAAAGCCGGCTTCGAGGCTGGCGCGTCGCTGCTGCGCGAGCGATGAACAAGCCTGGCGCCGATTAAAGTATGAAGAGGAAAATACGCAAAGGGCCGTTCGGCAGCCCTCAGGCCGGCTTCAACCCAGCCTTGAAGCGCTTGCCATTGGCGACGTAGTGCGCAGCAGAGACGCGCAGCCGCTGGATCGCCGCCTCGTCCAACACCCGTATGACCTTGGCCGGCGAGCCGACAATCAGCGAATTGTCCGCAAAGACCTTGTTTTCCGTGACCAGGGCTCCCGCGCCGACCAGCGAATTGTTGCCGATCCTGGCGCCGTTGAGAACGATCGCGCCCATGCCGATCAGGCTGTTGTCGCCGATCGTGCAGCCGTGCAGCAACGCGCGATGGCCGATCGTGCAGCCCTGGCCGATGGTGACCGGGCAGCCGGGATCGGTGTGCATGACCGTATGTTCCTGCACATTGGTGTCGGCGCCGATCATGATCGGCTCATTGTCGCCGCGGATGACGACACCGAACCAGAAGCCGGCGTTGCGGCCGATCCTGATGTCGCCGATCAGAGTGGCGTCCGGCGCGATCCAGTTCGTTTCGGCGTCCTCGAATTGCGGCGCCTTTCCATCGATCGCGTAGACCGGCATTTTCGTCTCCGTTTCGCCTGAAGCTGAAAGATCAGCCTGAAACTAGGAGACCGATCACCCATGATGCAATGGCGATGAGCACGACACCGAGCGCCAGAGCCCATGCGAGCGACGTGCAGCCGCACGACAACAGCGCCAGCGTGCTGATGCGGCCCTCGCGCCGGGCATCGAGCGCGTCGTTGGCAAGCATGAACGGACCTGCGCAGGCGGTGACCGCAAGCGAGCGCAGGATGCGAGTCGGCGAAACATAGGGTTCGGCGAAGGCAAGCCGGCGGCCGGAGATCAACTCCATGGCCGACCCGGCCAGCCCGCAAGCCGTCAGGCCGACCGCRAARGCGTAAAGAGCAACGACTACAGGGCTCATCTTTACCAACCATTTACCATGAGATCGCACAGTCGTTTGCGCGCGTTGCAAGAGCCGTGCCGCGTCTTCTGTGCCACCTGAGGACAGGTGAGCCGATCGGGGGTTTCGATGAGAGAGGCAGCCGCCGCCGACGGGCCGGAATTCGAGGTGGTCGACTCGACCTTGATGAAGCGGGTCTTCTACGTTTTTGCGGCGCTGGCCCTGCTCTCGGTGGCGATCAGCGTGGGCGGCAAATGGCTTGGCCGATCGATCGCCATGGCCGGCTATACCGACGACCTGACCGTTCGCCAGATCGTCATCGGCAAGAACGTCATCGCGGTGCCGGCCAACTTCATCCGCTTCGACCAGGCAAGGCGCGACGGCATCGCCGCGCGCCTCGACCTCTATCTGCGCTACCCCGAGATGGACGGCTACAGCACGGCGGCGCGCGACGACTTCAACCACACCGGCGAAGCCAGGAAGATCATCTTCCTGTCGTTCGAGCCACGCATGATGTCGCGCGACATGAGCGGCCGGTTCGCGCCGATCTACAGCGCCCTGATCGTCAAGCCGGGAACGGCCGGCCCAGGCGGCACCACGCTTTACGGGTTCACGGAAAAATCAGGCTATCTCAATGAGATGCTCGCGGTCGCCGACCGCCCCGGCAAGGATCCGTTCGTCGCGCGCTGCCTGAGCGGACCAAGCGCGGAGGAATCGCTGGCGCCTTGCGAACGCGACATCCAGGTCGGCGACGATCTCAGCCTCACCTACCGTTTCCCACGCGAGCTTCTCGGAAACTGGCAGGCGCTCGATGCAGCCATCGCCACCAAGGTGGCAGGCATCCTGAAAGCAGGACACTGAAGCCAGCCGCGGGGATATCTGGCCCCCGCGCGCCTGGCTCAACATTTCAGCGCGATGGCCGCCAAGATACGGGCTGGCATCGAGCTGACAAGGCGCGCTATTGGTCGAGCATGATGCCAGCCTATCTTACCTTCGACCCCGCCAGCCGTCGTCTGCGGCTCGACCCGCATGAAACGGCGTTCGTCCAGAATCCGTACGAAGCCTATGCCTTCCTGCATGGCGCAGCGAACGCCTTCTTCTGGGAAGACTACGGCTTCTGGTGCTTTGGCGGCTTCGACGACGTCAATCGCCTTTTGCGCGACCGACGCTTCGGCCGCCAGAACCCGGCCGGGATTCCCGACAGCCGCGGCGTCGGCGACGACCGTTCGCATCTTGCCGCCTTCGACGGCATCGAGGCCAATTCCATGTTGGAATTGGAGCCGCCGGTGCATACAAGGCTCCGGACGCTGGTCAACCGCGCCTTCGTCTCGCGCCAGGTCGAGCGGCTAAGGCCGCGCATCGAGGCTTTGGCCAACGATCTGATCGACCGTTTCGAGCCGGGCGGCGTCGATCTCCTGCCGGCCTATGCCTCGCCCCTGCCGATCACCATCATCGCCGAGATGCTGGGTGTTCCGGTCGAGATGGGGCCGCAACTGCTCGACTGGTCGCACCAGATGGTCGCCATGTACATGCATGGCCGCACGCGCGAGGTCGAGGATACCGCCAACCGCGCTGCGCGCGATTTCGCGGCGTTCCTGCGCGGCTATGTCGCAGAACGGCGCAAGAAGCCCGGCGACGATCTGCTGTCGCTGCTGATCGAGGCCCAGGACAACGGCCAGAAGCTCTCCGAGGACGAACTGGTTTCCTCGACCATCCTGCTGCTCAACGCCGGCCATGAGGCGACCGTGCACCAGACTGGCAATGCGGTGCGCTCGCTTCTGGCGCAAGGAGGCGATCCGCGCCGCTTCTTCGCGACACCGGAAGCCAATGTCGCGGCGGTCGAGGAATGCCTGCGCTTCGACGCGCCGCTGCATATGTTCCTGCGCTACGCCTATGAGGAGATCGAGGTGTCGCCGGGCATCGTGRTCAAGCCCGGCGAGATGGTCGCGCTGCTGCTCGGCATGGCCAATCACGATCCRCTGGCGTTTGCTGGAGCCGATACCTTCAATCCGGCCCGCACGGACCAGAAGAATGTCTCGTTCGGCGCCGGCATCCATTTCTGYATCGGCGCGCCGCTGGCGCGTCTCGAACTGCAGGTGTCGCTGAAGACCCTGTTCGACCGGCTGCCGGAACTGCGCCTCGCCGGGGAACCGCGCTTTCGCGACACTTATCATTTCCATGGGCTGGAGRGGCTGSRCGTCGCCTTYTGAGCACGCCCTGCCCGGCTTCGTTGGTGGACCGAGATATGAAATTCGCCTTTCTTCAGGAACCRCCYTTCTGTTTCACCGAAGCCTCCGGCGAACTCGGCGGCTGCGACGTGAARCTTGCYGAGAAGATYTGCCAGATGCTTGGGCTGGCSRRCTTCTCGCCGGYCGAGRCCGAGTTTGCCGAACTGCTTCCRGGCTTGATCAGCGGCCACTGGGACATGACGACCGGCCTGTTCATCTCAGAGGAACGCAGAAAGCTGGTGGATTTCAGCCGGCCGATCTGGTCGTTGCCGGACGGGCTGCTGGTGGCAAAGGACAATCCGCACGGCTTTACCGGCTACCGCTCGCTCGCAAGCGGTCCATTGGCGGTGCTCGCCGTGATATCGGGCCAGATCCAGCACCAGACCGCGCTCCAGAACGGCGTGCCGCCCGAGCGCATAAGCATATTCGCGACGCAGGCTGAAGCCGCCAAGGCCGTGGCCACCGGCGCGGCGCAGGCCTATGCGAGCGTCGCCATGGCGCACTGCGGCTACGTTGCGAGGCGGTCTGACGCACTGCTTGATGTCATCGATGTCCCGGCTTCTGAAAAACAGCCCTCGGCCGGCGCTTTCGCCCTGGCGAAGGGAAACGACACGCTACGCCAGCGCGTCGATGAATGCCTCGGCGATCTGCTCGGAAGCGCCTGGCACCGGGAGATGATGGCCGGTTTTGGATTTTCCGGCGCCGACATCGACCGTCTCTTGTGAGGTCCGGCTCTTACTCGGTATTTCATGCGCCCGAGCGCGGCTTAGCGGTTACGGCGCGAACGTGATCGGAGAGGTTTTTGCGGACTTCGTCGGCGGTCGACAGCCGCTCAGGACGAGCGCGGGTCAAAGCTTGATTACATATTCCTTGCGGGTCGTCTCAACCACATCCCAAGTCCCCTTGAACCCGGGCCTCAGCACGAAGCTGTCGCCTGCCTTGACGGTGCGCGCCTCGCCGCCGTCCTCGGCGATCACCGAGACGCCGGACAGGATGTGACAGAACTCCCATTCGTCATAGGCGATGCGCCATTTGCCGGGCGTCGATTCCCAGATGCCGGCATAGAGGCCGCCGTCGCGTTCCTCGACATTCCAGGTCCGGAATTTCGGGTCGCCCGAGATCAGCCGGTCCGGGGCCGGCGCGCCGGCCTCCGGCTCGACGGTTTCGATATCGACCGCAAGGAAGGCCGGCATCGCCGTCAGACCTTGTCGAGCGCCTGTTCGAGATCGGCAACGATGTCGTTGACGTCCTCGATGCCGACCGACAACCGGACCGTATCCGGCCCCGCGCCGGCCTTGACCTTCTGCTCGTCGGAAAGCTGGCGGTGCGTGGTCGAGGCCGGGTGGATGACGAGCGACTTGGTGTCGCCGACATTGGCAAGGTGCGAGAAGAGCTCCAGCGCCTCGACGAACTTGACGCCCGCCTCGTAACCGCCCTTGAGGCCGAAAGTGAAGACGGCGCCGGCGCCCCGCGGCGAATATTTCTTCTGCAGCGCGTTGTTCTTGTCGCTCGGCAGCCCCGGATAGTTCACCCAGGCGACTTTTGGATGGTTCGAGAGCCAGGCCGCGATGCTCACTGCGTTGTCGCAATGGCGCTGCATGCGCAGCGGCAGGGTTTCCARGCCGGTGAGGATCAGGAAGGCGTTGAAGGGCGAGATCGCCGGGCCGATGTCGCGCAGACCGAGCACGCGCGCGGCAATGGCAAAGGCGAAATTGCCGAAGGTCTCATGCAGGACAAGGCCGCCATATTCGGGGCGCGGCTCCGACAGCATCGGGTATTTGCCGGACTTCGACCAGTCGAACGTGCCGCCATCGACGATCGCGCCGCCGATCGAATTGCCATGGCCGCCGATGAACTTGGTCAGCGAATGCACGACGATGTCGGCGCCATGCTCGATCGGCCGCACGAGATAGGGCGAGGCCAGCGTGTTGTCGACGATCAGCGGCAGGCCGTGCTTGCGGGCGATGTCGCCGATCTTTTCGATGTCGACGAAAATGCCGCCCGGATTGGCGAGGCTCTCGATGAAGATGGCCTTGGTCCTGTCGTCGATCTGGCTCTCGAAGGTCGAGGGATCGTTGGGCTCGGCCCAACGGACCTCCCAGCCAAAGTTCTTGAAGGCATGGCCGAACTGGTTGATCGAACCGCCATAGAGCTTGTTGGCGGCGATGAAATTGTCGCCCGGTTTCATCAGATTGTGGAAGACCAGCACCTGCGCGGCATGGCCGGAAGCGACGGCAAGCGCGGCCGTGCCGCCTTCCAGTGCGGCGATGCGCTCCTCGAGCACCGCCTGGGTCGGGTTCATGATGCGGGTGTAGATGTTGCCGAAGGCCTTCAGCCCGAGGGTGTAGATGTTGCCGAAGGCCTTCAGCCCGAACAGCGAGGCGGCATGGTCGACATCGTCGAAGACGAAGGAGGTCGTCTGGTAGATCGGCGTGGCGCGCGCGCCGGTCGCCGGATCGGGCTTGGCGCCGGCGTGGACGGCGAGCGTGTTGAAACCGGGTGTACGGGTCATCGAAACTTCCTCTCCAAACCTTTCGAAATCGCCGGGCATTCTTGGCGAAGCGCAGCGGCGAATGCAAAGAAGAAAATACCTTTCGGCATATGATCTGCGACGAACGCCCGAGAAAATCCATCTCTTCCCGGAATAATTTTGCGCGACCGGCGGGCGAGCTACTTCTGGCGCACGCCGAAGCTCTGGAAGCCCTGCCGCATCAAAGGCTTCTTCGACGACAGCACGCCGGAATTGACCCCGGTCCAGCCGATCTCGCCCGACAGCTTGCCGTATTCGATCTTGGGGCAGCGGTTCATCACCACCTTGATGCCGGCGGCCTCGGCGCGGGCAGCCGCCCCGTCATGGCGCACGCCGAGCTGCATCCAGATCACCTTGGGCAGGGGCCTGAGCTGCAGCGCCTGGTCGACGATGCCCGGCACCGCCGAGGAGGCGCGGAAAATGTCGACCATGTCGACCGGCTGCGGCAGGTCGGCCAGGCTGGCATAGACCGTGCTGCCGAGTATCTCCTTGCCGGCCTGGCCCGGGTTGATCGGAAAAACCGCGAACCCCTTGGCGAGCAAGTATTTCAGCACGAAGTAGCTTGGCCGGACGTCGTTGGGCGAGGCGCCGACCATGGCGATGGTCTTCACCGAGTTCAGGATACCGGCGATGTAGCTGTTGTCGTAGGCGTCGTGATTCATGGCTCGTCCTCATACAGCGCTTCGGCGAGAAAGGCAGCCGGGTCGCTGCAGAAGTCGCGCATCATGCGAAAATGATCGGTGTCCTGAAAATCGACCTGATCGAGCCCGAAGCGGCTGATGCGGAASAGCCGTGCGTTCGGRCAGGCCATCAGCAAGGGCGAATGGGTAGCCATGATCACCTGCGCGGTGCCGGACTGCTCCATCCGCTGAAGCAGTTTCAAGAGTTCGATCTGGCGCGTCGGCGACAGCGCGCTCTCGGGCTCGTCGAGGATGTAGATTCCTTGCCGGCGGCAGCGCTCCTCGAAGAAGCGGATGAAACCCTCGCCATGCGACCACGACAAGAAATCAGGCGGTGGCGGCCGGAAAGAATCTTCAAGCGCAGCTCGGTCGAGATAGCGCGCGACCGAGTAGAAAGATTCGGCGCGGAAGAACCAGCCGGCGGTGACCTTCGGCAGCCAATGCGCGCGAAACGTGCCGGCAAGCGACGCGCCGCTCTTRTCGATGGCGATGGAATGRTCCACKGGTCTGTAACCCTTGCCGCCGCCGGCCTCGTCATAGCCAGCCAGCGCGCCGATCGCTTCGAGCAGTGTCGACTTGCCGGTGCCGTTCTCGCCGACGATGATGGTGATGGCCGACGCGAATTCGAACTCGAATTCACGGTCCCGAAACAACGGCAGGCTCCAGGGATATTTTTCCCAATCCACAACCCTCGACGGATCGAGCAGGATGCGCTTGAGATAGGGCGCCTTCAGCCGGGTCAGTTGCTTTCGGCCAGCCACGTCAAACCTTCAATATGGCACAGCGCGGCTGCATCCCGGGCCGGCTACTCGTCCGTCCATTCCGGCTTGCGCTTGCCGATGAAGGCGCCGATGCCTTCCTCGGCGTCGCGCGCCAGCATGTTCTCCACCATCACCCGGCCGGTATGAGCATAGGCATCGGCTAGGCCCATCTCGGCTTGGGTGTAAAAGGCCTCCTTGCCGGTCTTGACCACCAAAGACGATTTGGAAGCAATGGTTTGCGCGTATTTGTTGACAACCTGATTCAGATATTCGCGCGGCACGGTGCGGTTGATGAGGCCGAATTCCTTGGCGGTCGCCGCGTCGATCGTCTCGCCGGTCAAGAGCATTTCCATCGCCTGCTTGCGTGAGACGTTGCGCGACAGCGCCACCATCGGCGTGGAGCAGAAGAGGCCGATGTTGACACCCGGCGTGCAGAACGTCGCTTCATGCGAGGCAATGGCGAGATCGCAACTGGCGACCAGTTGCAGGCCGGCGGCTGTGGCAAGGCCATCGACTTCGGCGATCACCGGCTTCGGGTGGCGCACGATGGTCTGCATCAGCGCCGCGCAGGCAGCGAACGTCTTTTCGAAGAACGCCCTGCCCCGATCCGGTTCAGCACGGTGCGCGGTCATTTCCTTGAGGTCATGGCCGGCGCAGAACACCTTTCCCGACGCCGCAAGGATGATGACGCGCACGGATTTGTCGGCCCTCACGCGGTCGAACTCGGCCTGCAAGGCCGCCATTGTCGTCAGCGAAAGCGCGTTGGCCGGCGGGCTTGCCAGCGTGAGGCGCAGCACGCCCTTGTCCCGGCCGACCAGAATGGGGCCGTCGCCGGCGGTCGGCTTGATGGCAACGACTTCAGCCACTTTGAAACCTCGCAATCAGCTCGCGGACCATGGAGCAACAGAACTAACATGCTGCCGGTTGAAGAACAGCCGCGAGACGTGTTTTCTCCATTCACATCGTTGGTCCAGGCGTCTCACCTGGAACTCACCTGATATAGGATGCCGCCATGCCCGCCCAAAGCAATCTGAAGCCGGTGCTCAACGCGGCCGAAGTCAACGCGCTGATGGCCAGCGTCTAYCCGCARCTCAACGACCAATTCACCTTCTACGAGGCCAYCGAGGTGTTTSCGGGCGGCTGCACGGTGCGGCTCAATGCRGACGAGCGGCATYTACGCCCYGGCGGCACGGTGTCCGGTCCGTCGCTGTTCACGCTGGCCGACATCGGCGGCTATGTCTGCGTGCTCAGCCATGCCGGGCCGGATGCGCTTTCGGTGACGGTCAACCTGGACATCAACTTCGTGCGCAAGGCCGAGGCAGGGCCGATCGACGGCCATTGCCGGATATTGAAGCTCGGCAAAAGCCTGATGGTGTTCGACATCGACATCGTCGCCGGCCCGGAAGGGCACACGGTGGCGCATGCCACCGGCACCTATTCGATCCCGCCGAAGCGCCCAAGCGGTGCGGTAAAATAATACCACTCCATCAAACTATTGTTTTTGCTTTATTTTATTCGATGAGCTCGTTTTCCATTGCCTTGACGCACCACGCGCCCTCGCCTATAAGCCCTCGCGAAGCAGCGGCCCGCAACGGCCGCCGTTTTGTTATTGGCGAGTAGCTCCGGCTGCGCCGTCAATCCAAGCAACAAGAAACGCCTTCTCTTGTCCCCGCTGGACGGGAAAGGTCAACCTGAGAGTAAAACCATGGCTACCTTTTCGCAGAAGCCTGCGGATGTGGTGAAGAAGTGGGTGCTGATCGACGCCGAAGGTCTCGTCGTCGGCCGCCTCGCCACTGTCATCGCCAACCATCTGCGCGGCAAGCACAAGCCCACCTTCACCCCGCATGTCGATGATGGCGACAACGTCATCGTCATCAATGCCGACAAGGTGGTGTTCACCGGCAAGAAGTACACCGACAAGGTCTATTACTGGCACACCGGCCATCCCGGCGGCGTCAAGGAGCGCACCGCTCGCCAGCTGCTCGAGGGCCGTTTCCCTGAGCGCGTCGTCGAGAAGGCCGTCGAGCGCATGATCCCGCGCGGCCCGCTTGGCCGTCGCCAGATGAAGAATCTCCGCGTCTATGCAGGCGCCGAGCATCCGCACACCGCCCAGCAGCCCGTCACGCTCGACGTGGCCAAGCTGAACTCCAAGAACAAGAGGGCTTCGTAATGGCTGAGCTTTCCTCGCTCGCAGAACTCGGCACCGTCGCCGCGCAGCCGGCCGCGCCCGTGCATGTCCAGAAGCTCGACAAGTCGGGCCGCGCCTATGCCACCGGCAAGCGCAAGAACGCCATCGCGCGCGTCTGGGTGAAGCCGGGCTCCGGCAAGATCATCGTCAACGACAAGGAATTCGCGAGCTATTTCGCGCGTCCCGTGCTGCAGATGATCCTCAACCAGCCGATCGTCGCCGCGAACCGCGCCGGCCAGTACGACATCGTCGCCACCGTCATCGGCGGCGGCCTCTCCGGCCAGGCGGGCGCCGTGCGTCACGGCATCTCCAAGGCGTTGACCTACTACGAGCCGGCGCTGCGCTCCGTGCTCAAGAAGGGCGGCTTCCTGACCCGCGACAGCCGCGTCGTCGAACGCAAGAAGTACGGCAAGGCAAAGGCTCGCCGCAGCTTCCAGTTCTCCAAGCGCTAAGTGCTACGCTTGCCAATCTCGAAAAAGGCCGCCTCCGGGCGGCCTTTTTGTTTCAGCCGGCTTCCGCCCAAGCGGCTCTGCCCGCCGGCGTCTTGATGTAATCGATGAATGCGCGAAGCGGCGCGGGCACGAGGCGGCGGCCCGGATAATAGAGAAACGGCCCGGAAAACGCCTGCCACCAGGGTTCGAGAACGGGCTCGAGCGCGCCACTCTCGAAATACGGACGGAGCCAGTCCTCGAACAGGCTGACGATGCCTGTGCCGGCGACGGCCGCATCGACTGCGAGATCGACTGCGCCGCCCAGAGTGACCAGAAGCGGCCCCGACGGGTCGACCAGAACCACCTCGCCGTCGCGCTCGAACTCCCACGGCGCCACCGCACGCCCCGAAAAGCGCCCCCGCAGGCAAGCATGGGCGAGCAGATCGCGCGGATGTTGCGGCCGGCCATGCCGGTCGAGATAGGCGGGCGAAGCTGCCGTCGCAAAGCGCTGGACACGGGGCCCTATCGGCACGGCGATCATGTCCTGCTCCAGCCGCTCGTCATAACGGATGCCGGCATCGCACCCGGCGGCCATCAGGTCGACGAAGCTTTCCTCGGCAGTCACTTCCAGGCGGATCGCGGGATAGGCGGCGAGAAATCCCGGGACGATCTTCGGCAGCACCAGCCGTGATGCGCTGACCGGCACGTTGAGCCGCAGGGTGCCGGCCGGCCTGTCGCGAAAGCCGTTCACCACGTCGAGCGCGGCCTCCACTTCGCTCAGCGCAGGACCGAGCCGGGCCAGCAAGCCAGCACCGGCCTCGGTCAGCGCGACGCTGCGCGTCGTGCGGTTGAACAGCCTGACGCCAAGCTGCGCTTCGAGACGGCGGATGGCCTCGCTGAGCGCGGATGCGCTGCCCGCCGTCGCACGCGCGCCTTCGCGGAAACCGCCGGCACGCGCCACGGCCAGGAATGCCTGAAGATCATTGAGTTCAGCTGCCATTGTCCGCAATTCCGCACAAGCTGTGCCGATTATATCCGATTATCGCGACAGTCGACACGCCCTATTTCCCTCCTCGACAGACAAGGAGAAGCACTATGTCAAGCAGTGGAAAATTTGGCAGTGGGAAATTTGGCACTGGGAAATTTGGCACTGGGAAATCCGGCATCGATAGATCCGGAACCTACAAACTCGGCGACCGTCCGGTCCGCCGCCTCGGCTACGGCGCGATGCAACTCGCCGGCAAAGGCGTGTTTGGTCCGCCGAAGGACCATGACGCGGCAATCGCGGTGCTGCGCGAAGCAGTGGCGCAAGGCGTGAACCATATCGACACCAGCGATTTTTATGGGCCGCACGTCACCAACAGACTAATCCGCGAGGCGCTGGCACCCTACCGCGACGACCTCGTCATCGTCACCAAGATCGGCGCCCGCCGCGGCAGCGACGCCTCCTGGCTACCGGCCTTTTCGCCCAAGGAGCTTGAGCAGGCCGTGCACGACAACCTCCGCAACCTCGGGCTCGAGGTGCTGGACGTCGTCAATCTTCGCCTCATGTTCGGTATCCATGGCCCGGCGGAGGGATCGCTCGAGGCGCCGCTGGCGGCGCTTGCAGAGTTGCAGCGGAAAGGTCTTGTGCGCCACATCGGACTGAGCAACGTCACCCCCGCGCAGATCGCGGAAGGCCGCCGTATCTGCGACATCGTCTGCGTGCAAAACCAGTACAATCTGGCGCATCGGGACGACGACGCGCTGATCGACGACCTCGCCCGCGACGGCACCGCCTATGTGCCGTTCTTCCCGCTCGGCGGCTTCAGCCCGTTGCAGTCCTCGACCCTGTCGGGCGTGGCTCAACGGCTCGGCGCGACGCCGATGCAGGTTGTGCTCGCCTGGCTGCTGCAGCGTTCGCCAAATGTGCTGCTTATTCCCGGCACATCGTCGGTCGAACATCTGCGGGAGAATCTCGCGGCTGCGGAGCTGAAGTTGTCGGCGGAGGTGTTGGACGAGTTGGATGGGGTGGCGAAAGCAGCATGAGCCGCCGGATTGATCTCCCCCCCTCGAGGGCGAGATGTCGCCGCAGGCGACAGAGGGGGGGCGCCGCGCGTCGAGCGGCTACTTCCTCTTCGCGTCGGCAGGGATGTCGGCGCTTGACGTGAGACGCCCCCCTCTGGCCGCTTCGCGGCCATCTCCCCCTCGAGGGGGGAGATTGGCAGTGCCGGCTCTTAATTGATGCGTGCGTGTTCGCCTGCCCTATGCGCAGCGATCATCACATGGTCGCGCCACTGGTCGGTATGTTCGAAGCGGTCRAGAATCTGGTCGGCACTCGTCTCGCCGGCCAAGCTTTGGCTCGACACGGCACCAAGCGAAACGGACAGGCCGAGCAAAACGCATAGGAGAAGGCTCAGCCAGAGTGTTCGCATGGGGGAATCGCTCCGTTCCGGGTCGCAAACCGGTTAGGCGATGCCCATGACAGGGGCATGAACAAAGCCGGCTAACTGTTCGGCGAACACCTCAAATCCGTTTTGCCAGCCGGCGGAACCAGGCCAGCGCCGGCATTTCGACGAAGCGCCAGGTGAGCCAGGACGCGACGACGACCGCGACCAGCATCGCCACGATGGCCGCGAAGCCGATCCATGGCGAACCCACGCCAAAACCCGTCACCGCATCGCCGCGCAGCGTCATGTCGCCGACTATGCCGTGGCCGAGCGTGCGCTCGATGAGACCTCCGACATTGATCATGCGGGCCTGCACGAAGATGTGGACCATGTAGATCGAATAGGACAGCGAGCCGAGCAGCAGCATCGGGCGGCCGCGCAGCAGCGCGCTGACCCAACCGCCCTCATGGGCGAACAGATAGAGCGCCAGCGCGAAGACGAAGGGAGCGGCAATTCCGGCGTCGCTGGTTCCGGCGATCGAGACGAACAGTCCGATCGCAGCAATCATCGCAAGTTCGGCCAGCGTCCAGGCGATGCGCCCTACCCCGCCGCCAAGTGCCTGTCGCGCCTCTGCAATGGAATCGTGCTGAAACCAGGCAATGAGCGCGCCGAGCGAGAAGCCGTAAAGGCAGCGGATGAAGCCGAAATCGAAGGACACGTCCATATGACGGGTCGAGAAGGCAAGCAGGAACAAAGGCGCGGTCACGGCCGCGGCGACGAACCATATCCAGGCGCGGCGGCCGGTGGCGAATACGACGCCGGCAAAGAGAAGATAGGTGAAGAACTCGGCCGAGATGCTCCAGCTCGGCGCATTCCAGCTTAGGCGGTCCTCCACCCCCATACCCTGCAGCAGCAGGAGGTTGGCGATGAGGCTTTTCAGATCGAAGCCACCGGTGAAGGGCGCGGCTCCGGTCCCGTGCAACGCCGGCAGGACGAGCCGCAACGCCTCGAAGGCGGCGAAGGCGGCAAGCATCAAGACATGCAGTGGATAGACGCGGCCGAAGCGCACCAGCGCGAAGCGGGCAAGTTCATCCTGTGCACCCAACCGGCTGCCATAGGAACCGGCGATGACGAAGCCGGAGAGGACGAAGAAGAAGTCGACGAAGAGATAGGAGCCGCCGACGAAGCCGCTCTGCGAAATCACCGACGTGGTCGGGAAATGGAACAGGGCGACCAGCAGTGCGCAGATGCCGCGCCAGGAATCCAGCACCAGGAAGCGCTCGCAGGTCATCGTGCCGGTCCGGGTCGCCGCCGGAGCGGGCGCGAGGTTGAGCAAGGCGGCCTGCGTCATGATGATACAAATCCTGTGTTGCCGCGGCACTCGCCCGGCACGGCCCAGTTTCGGCAAGCTGTGACTGGCATGTTGCGTGCCGGTTCTGTAGTTGTGGCTGCCCGATGAAAACCGAGGATCCGTAATGGCGAATAATGAGATCGACCACGCCTTCACCGCCCGCTCCAGGACGGGCGCGTCGTACGAGCCGACCTATGCCGGAGCGCTCTCGTTCATGCGGCGCAAGTACAGCAAGGACGTGAAGGGCGCGGATGCGGTGGTGTGGGGCATTCCCTTCGACGCCGCCGTCACCAACCGGCCGGGCGCCCGCTTCGGGCCGCAGGCGATTCGCCGCGCCTCGGCGATCCTCGACAACGACCCTCAGTATCCGTTCTCGCGCGACCTGTTCGAGCATCTCTCGGTCGTCGACTACGGTGATTGCCTGCTGGACAGCGGCAACCACCRGAAGACACCCGGCACGATCGAGCGCGAGGCGGCCAAGATCCTGAAATCAGGCGCTTTCCTGCTTTCGCTCGGCGGCGACCATTTCGTCACCTGGCCGCTRCTCAAGGCGCATGCGGCGATCCACGGYCCGCTGGCGCTGGTGCAGTTCGACGCGCATCAGGACACCTGGCCGGACGAYGGCAAGCGCATCGACCACGGWTCCTTCGTCGCCCGGGCGGTGAAGGAAGGCATCATCGATCCCGACCGCTCGATCCAGATCGGCATCCGCACCCACGCGCCCGACACGTTCGGCATCAAGATCCTCTATGGCCATGAGGTCGAGGAAATGCGCGCCTCCGACATCGCCTACGCGATCGTCGATCGGACCGGCGGCAGGAAGACCTATCTCACCTTCGACATCGACTGCCTCGACCCGGCGTTTGCGCCCGGCACCGGCACGCCGGTGGCGGGCGGCCCCTCCTCCGCCAAAATCCTGTCGACGCTGCGCCAGCTCGGCCAGGTCGATATCGTCGGCGCCGACGTGGTCGAGGTTGCGCCGGCCTATGATCATGCCGATATTACGGCGATCGCCGGATCGATCATCGCCATGCACTATCTCGGCCTGCTGGCGGAACGAAAGGCGCGGCTCGCAGAGCTGAACAACGGCAATCATGCCGCGCTCCATAATACGAACGGCATATAGTCTTGGAATCGCAGGGAATTTGACAACCGATGAAACCGAAAATCTTCATTGACGGCGAACATGGCACGACGGGCCTGCAGATCAGGGCGCTGCTGGCCGACCGCGGCGACCTGGAGATCATCTCCATCCCCGCCGAGCGCCGCAAGGAAGCCGCAGCCAGGGCCGAGTTCCTCAACGCCGCCGATGTCGCGATCCTCTGCCTGCCGGACGCTGCGGCCAAGGAAAGCGTCTCACTGATCGAGAACGACACGACGAAGGTGATCGACGCCTCGACCGCGCACCGCGTGGCCGAGGGCTGGGAATATGGTTTTGCCGAAATGGACAAGGACCAGGCCGGCAAGATCGCCACCGCGAAACGTGTCGCCAATCCCGGCTGCTGGCCGCAGGGGCCGATCGCGACGCTTCGGCCGCTGGTCGCGGCGGGCCTGATGCCGGCGGATTTCCCCGTCACCGTCAACGGCATTTCCGGCTATTCCGGCGGCGGCCGGCCGATGATCGAGGATTATGTCGGCAAGGGCGAGGATGCGCCCGAGTTCCTGCCTTACGGGCTGACGCTGCAGCACAAGCATGTGCCGGAGCTTCGGAGATACGCGAAGCTGTCGCATGACCCGATCATGCAGCCGGCGGTCGGCAATTTCGCTCAAGGCATGATCACAGTGGTGCCGCTGCAACTCGGCGGGCTCAAGCGTGTGCCGACAGGCGCCGAGCTTCATGCGGCGATCGCCGACCATTTCGCCGCGATCGACGGCGGCGTGGTCGAGGTCGCGCCGTACACGCATATGGAGCGCATGCCGGAGATCGACCCGGAAGTCTATAACGGCACCAATCGTATGAAGGTCTATGTCTTCGCCAATGACGAACGGGCGCAGGCGCTGCTGATGGCCGTCTACGACAATCTCGGCAAGGGCGCGTCAGGGGCAGCCGTGCAGAACCTCGACCTGATGCTCGGCATCAAGCACTGAGCGGGGCGGCTCGCCGGCAATCGTCAAGGATTTGAAACCCTTCGACGACGCAATCGACCATATTCTGGATGTGACCGGCCGGGTGTCGGTCAAATCGACTTGATAGCGACCTCGTGCGGCAGCGGATAGGCGCCCTTGGTGCCGCGCCAGTGCGCGGCAGCGAAGCCGAGCAGCACAAGGGCGATCGCCTGGTGTGTCAGCGCCATGTGCAGCGGCACCTGCATCAACAACGTGCCGATGCCGATCGATGCCTGGACGACCACTAGCACGAAAAGAAGCGTGGCCCGGCGGGCATGGGTGGTGCCAGGCTGGCTCCGCCACGTGGCGATCATGTGCCAGAGCGCCACGACAAGGACAGTATAGGCGCCGACCCGGTGCACGAACTGCACGGTCTTCGGATTTTCAAAGAAGTTCAGCCAGGCGGGCTTCAGGAGAAGCAGATCGGATGGGATCACCTGCCCGTCCATCAGCGGCCAGGTGTTGTAGCTAAGTCCGGCATGAAGACCGGCGACCAGGCCGCCGAGATAGATCTGGATCAACGCCAGGAGCACGATCACGCCGGCAAGCCGCTGTGTCGGGCGATCGGCGGCGGGCTCAGAATGCGGCGCCAGCCCGCGCGCGACCACCATCGTTGCGGTGAAGATCACAGACGCAAGCACCATGTGCGTCGCCAGCCTGTACTGGCTGACCGAGACTCGGTCGACCAGACCAGAAGCCACCATCCACCAGCCAATGGCGCCTTGCAGTCCGCCGAGCGCCAGGATGCCGACGAGCTTGGGCCCAAGGCCTCGCTCGATACGGCGTGTCGCCCAGAAAAAGACGAGAGGCACAGCGAARACGAAGCCAAGGAGGCGCGCGATAATTCGATGCGCCCACTCCCACCAGAAGATCGACTTGAAGTCCTCGACGCTCATGCCCTTGTTGATCTCGGTGTATTGCGGGATCTGCTGGTAGCGCTGGAATTCTTCCTGCCATTCGGCATCGTTGAGCGGGGGAATGACACCATGGATTGGCTGCCACTGGGTGATCGACAGGCCCGAGCCGGTGAGACGGGTGGAGCCGCCGACCAGCACCAGCGCGAACAGCAAGAGCAGCACGAGATACAGCCAGCCGCGCACCAGGGCGCGGTTTTGCAGGTCGCGGTCGCTGGCCGCGTGTGGGGCCGTGGCGGTGATGGCAGCCATGGGCGTTTCCCGRCAGTTGAAAATCGCGGGATTGGTGGACCATGGCCGCCCAACTGGCAAGACCRGACAGCGCGGCACGCCGTCGCGCCGGGCCGCGACGGTTGCGCACGCGCKCCAATCRGCCTAAGCGAAGCGCGTCAAGGGAACCGCGACATGCCCATTCGCCTGAAAAAGCTGATCGGAACCATCCTGTTGGTGGCGCTGGTCATCATCTATGCGCTGATCGCTTCGGCCATCGCGGTCACGAGGCTCGCCGAATACGGCTCCCTCGCGCATTTCGTGTTCTTCCTGCTCAGCGGCCTGCTCTGGGTGCTGCCGGCCATGGCCATCATCAAATGGCTGATCATCGAGCCGCGCCCGAAGGGTTGAAGGCGCCAGCGTTTCAAGATCGTTGCCGTCAGATCGTAACGACCATCTTGCCGGCATTGGCCAGCGGCGTTGTCACGCCYGACAGCATCGTACGAACATGGGCGACGCTCTGATAGCGGCCGTTGACCGAAATGCGCGGCAGCGCGTGGAGGAAGCCGGCGTGCTCGGCCCTCAGCACGCCGTGCCTTGTCGTCACAGCCGAGGCGTAGCCTGCGTCGCGTGCGAACCCTACCTCCCGGCAGCCGACCGCGCTGGCATAGCCATAGGGATATGCCAGATGCCGCGGCTCCGCGCCGAGCTTTTCCTCGAGGATGCGCCGCACGTCGCCGATCTCGCGCCGAGCGTCCACCTCCGAGAGCCGCTTGAGGTTGCGGTGATTGACGGTGTGCGCACCGATCGTCACCAGCGGGTGGCTGGCCATGGCGCGGACCTCGTCCCAATTCATGAGCGTGCCCGGCCGCCTCGCGCCGAATTCGACGCCATTTGAACGCGCCAGTTCGCGCAGCGCCGCGCCCTGGTCTTCCTCGCTCACCTCGAGCGTCACCCAGGCGTGCAGGCGGGCATTGGCCTCGATCTTGCGGCTGCGCGTCGAGCAATCGATGACGGTCGGGCCGTTCGCCGTCGTCAGCTTCAGCCGCGCGCTCGTATCGACGATGTGCTCGATCARGTCCCACCAGAGGTCGGCGGTGCCATCGATCAGGCCGGGCGCGACRTAAATGGTGATCGGCGCGCCRTGCTTTTCCAGCACCGGCAGTGCYTCGGTCATGTTGTCGCGATAGGCGTCGTCGGCAGTGATSGTCGCGAACTGGCCGCCCTTRCCGCCSGCCCTGATGCGTTCGATCGCCTCATCGAGRCTGACAAAGGCATAGCYCCTCGCCTTCATGTCGGCGATGAGCGTGTCCAGGAAAGYTGGCGCGATGTTGAGATGACGGTTGACGCCGTTCGGCTTCTCCGGTGTYGCGGTGACGCGATGCAGCATCAGGATGGCGCCGATGCCGCCGACAAACGGACGCGCCAGTGGGGCAAGGCCGGTGTAGCGGGCAAGGTTCAGCGCCAGTTTCCGGATTGCCTCGCCCCCGTCGATCATTCCTTCACCTTTTGCGCCTAGAGCATGATGCCGAAAAGTGTGAAGCGGTTTTCGGGCGACATCATGCTCTATCACTTTGATTTAGAGCCGGATGATTTCAGGTCGAACAGACCTGAAATCATCCGGCTCTAGGCTCATCCAAAGCACGAAATGCGCCGAAGCGAACCCCAAGCCGGAACCAATACGTCTTAAGGATTGAGGTATGGTTGACGCCGCCGCGTCATTTGACGGCAATCGGGTCACCGCTGACGAAGCCCCGGCGCGGCCGCTCGCGCCGAGCCGCGACGGCCTGTCGGCGACGGTAAGCGATGGCGCCGGCCTCGCCAGCTACGCGCAATTCTGCGCTTCGGCGCTGTTCGCACCGCCGCAGAGCGCGTCCTGGGTAAGCAATTGGGCAACGGAAACCGGCGCCGACATCGTGATCGCCACGTCGAGCATCGAAACCCGTCCGATGCTTTCGCTGGCGCTCGAGGTCGTCAGGCGCGGCCCGTTCAAGGTCGCGCGCTTCGCCGGCGGCCGTCACGCCAACGGCAATTTCGCGGCCGTTGATCCGGACCTCCTGCCGAAGATCGACACCCGGGAAATCCGGTCGCTGTTTTTCGCGATCGCCAGGGTGCGGCCGGACATCGACCTCATTTCGCTGGAACGGCTGCTGCCCAATCTCGACAGCGTCGCCAATCCGCTCGCCGCACTCTCCAACTATCCGAGCCCGAACCTCGCGCTCGCGGTCGATCTCGATGGCGGCTTCGACGCCTTGCTTTCCCGCGCCAGCGGCAAGCGCAAGCGCAAGAAGCACCGCTCGCAGACACGCAAATTCGAGGCCGCCGGCGGCCTCCGCCACATCGAGGCCCGCACGCGCGACGAAACCGACAGGCTGCTCGACGCCTTCTTCGAGATGAAGGARGCRCGGTTCGCCAAAATGGGCATCGCCAAYGTCTTCGGCGAYCMMAAGGTGCGCGCCTTCTTCCGCTCCTTGTTCGCCGACTCGCTCGCCGAGAAAACGCCGTCATTCGTGCTGCATGGGCTGGAAGTGGCGCAGAAGCTGCGCGCCGTCACCGGCTCCAGCCGCTCGGGCCAGCGCCTGATCTGCGAGTTCGGCGCCATCGCCGAGGATGATCTCGCCTTCACCAGCCCCGGCGACTTCCTGTTTTTCGACAACATCCAGGAAGCCTGCCAACGAGGCTTCAGGGTCTATGATTTCTCAGTCGGCGACGAACCCTACAAGCGGCTGTGGTGCGATATCGAGGTCCGGCATTTCGAGGTTTTGGCCCCGCTGACGCTGAAGGGCCGCGCTCTGGCGATCGCGCTCAAGCAAGGCGCTCGGGCAAAAGCGTTCGTCAAGAACAATCCGACGATGTGGAAGCTCGCCAAGATGCTGCGCCGCAAGGCCGCCGGACAGGTTGCGCCGGTTGCCGAGGACGAGAGCTGATCCCAGCCCCCGGATGTGAAAAGCTAGGCCGCCGAGCGGCGTCCAGGCACCGGTGTTCCTGGCGGTTCATGGCCGGCCGGCGTGACCAAGGTGACATCCGGATAGCCATTTTCGATCAGCTTGACCGCGGCCTGGGTGACCTCGTCATCGGCCTCCAGCATCGACAGCAAGATCTCGGTGCCCTCGCCGACGAGCCGGCTGATGCCTTGCGCGTCCGCCGGGCCGCATTCGACCACGACAAGGTCGTAGGCCGTGGTCAGCGACTGCATGATGATGGGCAGCCGGTCGGCGGCGCGCATGGCCTTGACCGGATCGGCGGTTCCGACGGGGATGACGTGCGCGTCCGAGTAAAGATCGGGATGGATGACGTCGCTGAACTGCGCTTCGGACGCCAGAAGATTGGTGATGCCGGGAAAAAGCCCGCTGTCCAGCATCGGCCGGGAGGCAGCGCCCGAAGCGGTAAGGTCGAGCAGGAGCACGCGCAGGCCAGCATCGGAAACTTCGCGCGCCACGAGCACGGCCGTCGCGGCGGCCTCGTCACCCTCCGGCGACACGAAGATTGCCCGCTCGGCCCCCGAAGCGATGAGCTTTTCGGCCGCCCTCTCGACATCGATTTCGCCGAGCCTGGATTGGCGTGGCCGCGGCGGCTCGGCCTCCCCGCCGGAGGCCACCTCCACAGCAGCGCCTTGCTCGACATGGTCATCGACGGGTGGATGGGCGGCGTCATCGTCATCACGCGCCGTCACCACCGGCTCGGCTCGCGCCAGCGGCATAGGCACCTGTTCGATCCGGCCAAATTCCGCCCCGGCGGCCGGACGCATGGCCCGGCCCGAGAACAGCTCCCGAAGCAGCGTGGCGATCGCCATCAGCAGCAACGAGGCGGCCGCGGCAGCGCCGGTGATCGGCCCGATCTTCGGGAAGTAAGGCTCTGTCGGCACCCGGGCCTCGGAAATGACCCGCGCATCGACCGGCACATAATTGCGGTCGCTGCGGGAGGCCGCCTCACGATAGCTCGCCATGTAGGATTCGAGTTGCTGGCGCTGAACATTGGCATCGCGCTGGAGCGCATCGAGCTCGACCTGCTGCGCGCCGGCGCGCGCCGAGGCCGCCTTCAAGGTGTTGACGTCGGCGACAAGCTGAGCCTCGCGCGCCTTGGCCGCGTCGGCCTGTGACATCAGCCCCTTGATGATCTTGTCGGCCTCATTGCGAATCTGGCCATCGAGGTCGGCCAGTTGCGACTTCAACGCACGGATACGCGGGTGATTGTCGAGTAATGTCGTCGAGAGGTCGGCGATGTTGGTCCTGAGTTCGACCTGGCGCTCGCGCAGCCGCTGGATGAGATCCGAAGACAGCACTTCCGGAACGGTGTCGAGCGAGCCGCCGTTCTGGAGCGCCTTGCGCACGCTTTGCGCGCTGCCCTCGGCGGCGGCCCGGCTGGCCCGCACCCGCGAAAGCTCGCTCGACAGTTCGGAGAGCTGCTGGGTCGCCAGCACCGAATTGTTGCCGCCCATCAGAAGGTCGGACTGGGCGCGGTAGGCGGCGACCTTGGCGTCGGCCTCCTTCACGCGGTTCTGCAGATCGGCGATTTCCGGTCCGAGAAAGCCGGTCGCGGCGGAGTTCGATTCCAGCCTGGCATTGCCTTTGGAAGCGATGTAGGCCTCGGCGATGGCGTTGGATATCGCCGCCGCGAGCTTGGGATCCTTCGAAGAGAATTCGATTGCGATCGCACGCGACTTCTCGACGCCATAGACGTTGAGCTTGTCGTGCATTGCCTTCAGCACGCGCTCTTCCGGCGGGATGTCGAACGGATCGCTCTTCAAACCGACGAGGACGAGGACGCGGTTGAGAGCGGACGTCTTCAGCGTCTCGTCGAACTCCGGCAACTTGTCGAGGTTGAGCTTCGACGCCACCTTCTTCAGGATGTCCGGCGAGGAGATAATCTGGACTTCGGTGGCTACGGTCTCGTCGTCGGGAACCGCCTTGTCGTCATTGGCCGAGCCGGCGGGGCGCGTGAAGACGGATTCGCGCGGTCCGATCTCCAGCTTCGCCACCGCCTTGTAATACGGCGTCGACAGCCAGGCGAAAGCAAACGCCAGGCCCGTAACCACAAGCGCGACGAGAACAATGCGCAGCCAGTTCCTCGCCAGGCTGGCAAAGAGCTGCCTCAGATCGACGTCGACATCTGCGGCCGCGGATTGAACGGACATGCATCCTGCTCCGGAACTTTGAGTCGAGGATGGACCGTAAACAACTATGGTAACCCAGCCGTTAAGACGGGATGCGCTACATATCAGACGACGCTCAAGGAACACCGGGCGAAAGCAATAGAACGATTGCGCTTTTTGCCGATCGCCGCCACCGCTCCATCGACGCCCTTTACCGCCCATTAACCCTAACAGGATGATAACGGGCGCACTTCCTGGGGTTGGCTGCGGTAGCACGCCGCAAGAGCGATGAAGGTTCGTGACAGGTCATGAAAAGCACTACCCGTCTTTTTCGCGCTTTGCTTGCTGTGTCGCTGCTCACCGGCTGCTCCAGCTACCGGCCGGCGCCCGCCGCCTTCCATGAGGTGCTGGACCAGCCCTATAGGCTCGGCGCCGGCGACCGCATCCGCGTCACCGTCTTCGAGCAGGACGGACTGACCAACACCTACAGCGTCGACCAGTCCGGCTACATCTCCTTCCCGCTGGTCGGCGCCGTGCCGGCCCGTGGCCATACGGCCCAGCAGCTCGAGAAGGAAATAGCCGACAAGCTGCGCCAGGGTTACCTGCGCGACCCCGACGTCTCCGTCGAGATCGACCGTTACCGGCCGATCTTCGTCATGGGCGAGGTCGGCGCCGCCGGCCAGTATTCCTATGTGCCGGGCCTTACCGTCCAGAAAGCGGTGGCGATTGCCGGCGGCTTCAGCCCGCGCGCCAGCCAGGAGAGCGTCGACATCACCCGCGACATCAACGGCAAGGTCATGACCGGGCGGGTGCAGACATCCGATCCGCTGTTGCCCGGCGACACCGTCTACGTCCGCGAACGCCTGTTCTGAAAACCAACGTGGCGGCGAACCTTCGGATCGTCCACTGCTTTCGCTCACCTGTCGGGGGAATCTTCCGGCATGTACGCGATTTGACCGAGGCCCAGGTGGCGGCCGGCCATTCGGTCGGCATCGTTTGCGATTCGACCACCGGCGGCGACTATGAGGAGCGGCTGTTCGAGGCGATGCGGGACAGCCTGGCGCTCGGCATCCATCGTACGCCGATGCAGCGTCATATCGGGCCAGGCGACATCGCCGCGGCCTGGCGAACTTACCGAATCATCAAGGGATTGCGGCCGGACGTGCTGCACGGGCACGGCGCCAAGGGTGGCGCCTATGCCCGTCTGTTCGGCTCATTGTTGCGGGTGTCCAGGTTTCGCGTAGCCCGCCTTTATTCGCCGCATGGCGGCTCGCTGCACTATGACGAGACGACGGCCACGGGAAAGCTGTTCTTCGCGCTGGAGCGCTTCATGGCGCGCTTCACCGACTGCCTTCTGTTCGTTTCCGACTATGAACGGCGGACCTATCGCCGGAAGGTCGGCGAGCCGCCGATACCCAACGCCCTGGTCTATAACGGCCTGCGCGCGACCGAGTTCGAGCCGGCGGCGACCACGGCGGGTGCCGCCGATCTCCTTTACATCGGCATGATGCGCGATCTCAAAGGCCCTGACATCTTCATCGACGCGCTGGCGCTGGCGGGCGTGGAGTCCGGCCGCCGCCCGAGCGCGGTGATGGTCGGCGACGGCGACGACCTGCCCCGCTACCACGCGCAAGTCGAGCGACTCGGCCTCGAAAGTCGTGTCCGTTTCCTGGCGCCGATGCCGGCGAGAGAAGCCTTCGCGCTGGCCGGGCTGATCGTGGTGCCGTCTCGCGCGGAGGCGATGCCATACATTGTGCTCGAGGCGCTTGCCGCCGGCCGGCCGATGATCGCCACCGCTGTCGGCGGCATTCCGGAAATCTTCGGTGAAACCTCCCCTGCCCTGATCCGGCCGGATGCCGGCCAGCTCGCCGACAAGATGGAGACGGCACTCGCCGATCCGGTCGCCTACCGGGAACTCATGCCGCAGGTCGACGAGCTCAAAGCCCGTTTCGGTGCAGACGTCATGGCAGCCGAGATCGAAAAGGCCTATTTCGCGGCACTGAAGAAGTAGGCCGCAGGCCGCTGCACCGCTCCAAAACCACTGGTTGCTTCAAGGCTTTCTTAGCTCTCTTTTGCTATGCACTCCGGCGTAGCTCGCGGACAATCCCCATGAACGAGATCGATCCCGCGCGCCGCTTTTCCATGGATGCGGTGCGTAAATTCGACGGCCCCGCCGAAGGCGAAAAGTCTGGCGCCATCAACGATGTCGCCCGCCAGGTCGCCTCGCAGTACAGGCGCGATACGATGTCACCGATCATGGTCAGCGGCGTGCTGCGCATGGTCGAGTTCGCGGTGCTGTTCCTGTCCGGGCTCTGCCTCTATTTCTACCATGTCGGCTTCTTCAACTATCTCGCCTGGCAATACCCTTTGACGATCGCGGCGGCTTCGTTCCTCGCCGTGGTGCTGCTCGACGTGACCGACTGCTACCAGATCGCGGCGCTGATGCGCCCGCTCGCCAATTTCGGCCGCGTGCTGCTGGTCTGGGCCGCAACCTTCGCGCTGATGGCGCTCACCGCCTTCGCGATGAAGGCCTCGGAAGACTATTCGCGCCTTCTGTTCGGCGCCTGGTTCGTAGCCGGCTTCGTGCTGCTCTTCGGCCTCAGGTTGGTGATGTCGAGACTGATCCGGCGCTGGGCGCGGGACGGGCGCATGGAACGGCGCGCYGTCATCGTCGGCGGCGGCAARTCGGCCGAGACGCTGATCCGCTCGGTCGAAAAGCAGCCCTACAACGACATCCGCATCTGCGGCATTTTCGATGATCGCGGCGACAAGCGTTCGCCGCCGATCGTGGCCGGCTACCCGAAGCTCGGCACCATCTCCGAACTCATCGAATTCGCCCGCATCGCCCGCATCGACATGCTGATCGTGTCATTGCCGCTCACCGCCGAAACGCGCGTGCTGCAGCTTCTGAAGAAGCTTTGGGTGCTGCCCGTCGACATTCGTCTCTCGGCGCATTCGAACGCGTTGCAGTTCCGGCCGCGCGCCTATTCCTACATCGGCTCGGTGCCGATGCTCGACATCTTCGACAAGCCGATCAACGACTGGGATTCGGTCGCCAAGCGCGCCTTCGACATCGTCTTCTCGCTCGTCGGCATCATCCTCTTCTCGCCGGTGATGCTTGCCACCGCGCTCGCCATCAAGCTCGACAGCAAAGGCCCGGTGCTGTTCAAGCAGAAGCGGCACGGCTTCAACAATGAAATCATCGAGGTCTACAAGTTCCGCTCGATGTATGCCGACAGGTCGGACCCGACCGCCAAGCAGACGGTGACCAAGAACGACCCGCGCGTGACCCGCGTCGGCCGCTTCATCCGCAAGACCTCGATCGACGAGTTGCCACAGTTCTTCAACTCGCTGTTCGGCACGCTGTCGCTGGTCGGACCGCGCCCCCACGCGATCGCCGCGCAGTCGCACAACCTGCTCTACAACGAAGTGGTCGACGGCTATTTCGCCCGCCACAAGGTGAAGCCAGGCGTCACCGGCTGGGCGCAGATCAATGGCTGGCGCGGCGAGATGGACACCAACGAAAAGATCCGCATGCGCACCGAATACGATCTCTACTACATCGAGAACTGGTCGATGCTGTTCGACCTGCGCATCCTGTTCCTGACGCCGATCCGCCTGCTCAATACGGAAAACGCCTATTGAGCGCCGTCACACATGACACGCGCCAGTTGCCGGCGGGCAACAATTTGCCGCCACAGGCGGTCAACAAGTTGCCGCTACAAGCGGTCAACGGCAAGCTGATCGCGCTGATCTCGTCCGGCGCCATCGTCCTCGGCATCCTGCTTTCCGGCTTCGTCATCGGCGAGCCTGCGCCTTACGAGCTCTACGTGGCCGGACTGATCGCCGTCTGGGCGCCGTTCGGTCTCCGGATCTCGCGCGCGATCGTGCCGCTGGTCGTGCTTTTGGTCGCGATGAACATCGGCGGCATGATCGCCATGACGCAGATGTCGGAGCTCGCCAACACACCCCTTTATCTCGCCGTCTCGCTGTTCCTCGCCTTCACGGCGGTGTTCTTCGCCTCGGTCACGTCGACCCGACCCAGCCTCTACCGGCTGATCTTCATCGCCTATGTGGTGTCGGCGGTGGCGACAGCGATTCTCGGCATCGCCGGCTATTTCCATGCCTTCCCGGGTGCTGCGATCTTCACCAAATACGACCGCGCCGCCGGCGCTTTCCAGGACCCGAACGTGTTCGGACCGTTCCTGGTGCTGCCGGGCACCTACCTGCTCTACCTGCTGCTGACCGGGCCGGTGCCGCGCATGCCGCTGCTTGCCGTCCCGCTGCTCGTCATCGCCGCCGGCATCTTCTTTTCCTTCTCGCGCGGCGCCTGGGGCATGTTCGCGGTATCGGCGGTGCTGCTCACCGCCTGCCTGTTCCTGCAAAGCGCGAACAGCATGTTCCGGCTGCGGCTGGTGGTCATGACGATAGCGGCGCTTGCGCTGCTCATCATTGCCGTGCTCGTCATCCTGCAACTGCCCGGCGTGTCGGACATGTTCAGCCAACGCGCGCATCTCGAACAGAGCTATGACAGCGCACGGCTCGGCCGCTTCGCCCGCTACACGATCGGTTTCCAGATGGCGCTGGAACACCCCTTCGGCATCGGCCCGCTGGTGTTCGGCACCATCTACGGAGAAGACACGCACGATATCTGGCTRAAGGCGCTGATGGACTACGGCTGGCTGGGCTTCGTGTCGTTCCTGACGCTGACGCTCTGGACGATATCGGCCGGCTTTCGAATCCTTCTGCGCGACCGGCCGTGGCAGCCCTAYCTGTTGTGCGCCTATGTCGCCTATCTCGGCAATATCGGGCTMGGCACCTTCATCGACATCGACCACTGGCGCCATCTCTACCTGCTGCTCGGGCTGATCTGGGGCGCGATCGCGCTGGAGTACCGCCATCAGAAAGAATTGCGGCTGGCGCACGCCGCKCCGTCMCCAGMAATTTCATTGGCGCGATAGCCGCGAATTCGGTTGACCCGCACCGGGTTATCACGATACATCGCCACCCGGTCCGGAGTGTAGCGCAGCCCGGTAGCGCACTTGACTGGGGGTCAAGGGGTCGTCGGTTCGAATCCGGCCACTCCGACCATTTTAAACAACAACTTTGCCGTTAACCGGGAATGGCTGCAGAATTTGTAGCCAAGCCCCCACCTCGAATCGGTTGCCCCGCCACCTGAAAGTCGCCGGAACGTGAATTGGTACTTCATCATCGGGTTGGCGATCGCCTCCAACATCGACAACCTGGCCGTCGGCATGTCGTATGGGGTGCGGAACATCCGAATCGGATTTGTCGCCAACCTGATCATTACCGCGATATGTTTTGCATTCAGCGAGATCGGCATCATCTCCGGCGCATGGATCGGCAAGATCCTCCCCGGCGAGTTGCCGGATTTCYTGGCCGCCGGCCTTTTGCTGCTCATCGGGGTCCGCGTCCTGTTCCTGGCGATGTCGGCGGCAAATGAGAAACCGGATTCGACGGGGGAAGGCCATCCGATTGCAAACTGGTTYTCCCGCGCTCTCGCCGTCGAGGGCGACAAGGTCGGACCTTTCGAGGCGGCTGTCCTCGGCGTGGCGCTCTCCGCAAACGCGCTTGCAAACTCCGTAAGCGCCGGGCTCCTGGACATGTCCCCGACAGTTGTCGCCTCCGCCATATCCATCGCGAGCTTCCTCACCATCGTGATTGGCGTGGCGCTCGGCCGCCATGCCGCGGAAATCAGGGTCGGGCGCATCGACATCGGCCGCTTCGGCACGCTGGCAAGCGGGGCTATCCTGGTTGTGCTCGCGATTCGTCAGATTTGGTGATTGGCGCCCGACGCATCACCCAGTCGGCCAGCCAGGCCGAAGTCTTCACCGTCGATCCGAACCCGGCGCGCCGAACCCGTGTCCTGATACAAATCCTATGGGTGGAGACCGAATCGCCCTCGTCTCCGTCTCAACCGCCGGTTCGCGGCAGCACCTTTTCGGCGAAGGCGTCGACCTCGCCTTCGCGAGCTTCCTTGCCTGTGTGCGTCAGCAGGTAGGCCGGCGTCAGGGAAAGGCGATTGCTCACCGGCTCGACGATATCGAGCGAGTARTAGCCGATCTGCGTGAAGTAGAGCACGCGGGCACGCACGAACGCTTCCATGTCGGCGTAGCCGTGCCGCGAAAACATCGCGCGGATGGCATCGACCCGCATATCGTCCTCCTCGGCGACGATCCGATGGACTTCCGCGGACTGGCGCGACCAGGCGCGCACGGCGAAATCGAGCCGAGGATTGAACAGCGATTCGTCCAGCCAGCATTCGAAGACGTTGAGCACCGCCTGCGTGATCGACGCGGCCGGCCGGCCGGCCTGCTCGACGATGAAGCGGGTGTTGTTGTTGCGCCAGTAGTCCAGCAACTGGTCGAGCAGGTCCTGGCGGCTTTTGAAGTACCAGTAGAAACTGGAGCGGGAGACGTTCAGYTTCTGCCCGAGCGCGAGGACGCGCACCGCCTCCACGCCCTCGGAGATCAATGTCTCCAGCGCGAGGTTCATCCAGTCCTCGCGCGTCACCTTGGTATTGCCGATCAGACTGGACCGCCGCACGACTTCATCAGCACTGGAATCGGAGAGCATAGCGAGCCGGCCAAGATTGAACGCCAGCTAGATAGACCTGAAACCGTGACGCTACAACACTTGCGCCTGTTCGAACCATTCCCAGAGATACGGAGCAAGGCCCCGGTCGACGTGGAGACGCGCTCGATCGGGGTTGCCGAACCGGTAGAAAAGGACGCTGACGCCGGCGAAAAGGACTGAAGCCGAGCGGCTTGCCTGTCCCGGATCGAGCGCGGTGCCCCTGGCGATCAGGCGGTCCAGATCCGGCCCCTCTATCTCGAACACATGCAGCCCGGCATCCATGACCGAGACCGCGAAACCGGCCGCGTGCCAGCCGGCCGCTATGGGGAACGGCTGATCGCCGACCGCAAGAAGGCGGTCGCGCGCGATCCGCACCATGTATTTGTCGCCGCTGACCACCGCGCCGGCTCCGACGCCTTCGCCAGCAAGACCCGAAGCCTTCGACCAGGCCGAAAGGTCACCGCTGACAAGAAGCTGGTTCAGCCCGCG
>BFBZ01000017.1_pt65 | contig 51798 bp, 53 predicted proteins | sample 1888401 | NCBI WGS metagenome assembly BFBZ01 (sample SAMD00112614, study PRJDB3348) | symbiont metagenome | host: Chara braunii
GCCGCGCTCGATGCGCGACGGYCAYCAGYTGATCGGCTGGGGCGTGGCGGCCGGCACCTATCCGGTGCGRCGCGCGCATGGCGAGGCGGTGGTGAAGRTCCTYGCSGAYGGYTCGGTCGWGGTCGAAAGCTCCTCCATCGAYATGGGCCAGGGCACCTACACGATCCTGGCGCAGACCGCSGCCGARACGCTCGGYGTGCCGGTGAGCCARGTGTCGGTGAAGCTCGGCGACTCGCACTTCGCSCGCGCCGGCGTCACCGGYGGCTCGCGGCTTGCCGGCGTCATGACSGGCGCCGTCTACAAGGCGGCCGGCCAGGCGCTGGACGARYTGGTCGGGCTGGCGCTCTCMGAYCCGCGCTCGCCCTTCCAGAAGCTGCAGGCSAACACGCTTSWSGTGCRGGACGGCCGCATCGCCTCGCCRCGYGGCGAAGGGCCGGAGCTGTCGATTGCCGAGTTYCTGRCGGCCRTCGGCCGCGACCRKATCGAGGCCAAGGGCGAYACCYTGCCGGCGAACACGACGCCGGAGGAGCGCTACGCGAACTACACGACCATCGCCAAATCGATCCCCCACACCGAGGGCGAGTGGTCGCGCCATTCCTGGTGCGCGCATTTCGTCGAGGTGCGGGTGGACGAGGATTTCGGCACGGTGCGCGTGTCGCGCGTGGTGTCGGCGCTGGATTCCGGCCGGCTCTACAACCCGAAGCTGGCCGAGAGCCAGTGGAAGGGCGGCATCATCATGGGCATCGGGCAAGCGCTGCTGGAAGAAGGCATCGTCGACCGCCGCCACGGCCGCATCGTCAACGGCAATTTCGCCGACTACATGCTGCCGACCAATGCCGATATCCCCGACATCCAGACGATCTCGGTCGGCATCCCCGACCCGCACTCCTCGGCGCTCGGCGGCAAGGGCGTGGGCGAGCTTGGCATCGTCGGCGTGGCGCCGGCGATCGCCAACGCGGTGTTCCATGCGACGGGGAAAAGGGTGCGGGATCTGCCGATTACGCTGGAGAAGTTGATTTAGGCGCCGGCGCGAGGCACCCCCCTCTGCCCTGCCGGGCATCTCCCCCTCAAGGGGGGAGATTGGCAGTTTCGACGCCGCGCCACTCCTCAGCGATGGTAGTTGGCGACGGCGATGAAGCGGGTAATCTCCCCCCTTGAGAGGGCTTTGCACGGAATCGGATCAGTGATTCCATGCGGATGTCCGATGAAAGGGGATTCGCCATGGTGGATCGAGTGCTTGGTCAGTTGAGCCTTGCGGACGGTCTGGCGTCAGCGGAAGAGACGATCTTCGACCTGATATCGAAGGAACTGGACTGGGCGCCGATCCGAACCTTGCTTGGTCAGCGCAGCGGTCCCGGCTCGGGCAATACCAGCTATCCGGCGGAACCGCTGCTGCGCTGCCTTTTGCTGGGAATGTGGCACGGGCTGAGCGATCCGGCGCTCGAGGCGCAGATTCGGGACCGGCTGTCGTTCCGCCGCTTTGCCGGCTTCAGCCTTTCGGATCGCACACCCGATCATTCGACGCTGTGGCGTTTCCGCGAGGAACTGACGCGCGAGCATCTGATCGACAAGGTCTTCGAGGAGATCAACCGCCAGCTGGAGGAGAAGGGCCTGATCCTCAAGCGCGGCACCTTGGTCGATGCCACGTTCCTGCARGCYCRMGGCCGGCCGCCCAAGCAGCCGAAGAAGGGCCATCAGGGTCCGGTCAAGCCGTCGGCCGACAAGGATGCGCGCTGGGGCAAGAAGGGCAAGAAGAGCACCTTCGGCTACAAGATGCACATCGGCGTCGACCAAGGGCGCACCATCATCCGGCGTGTCGAGGCGAGTGACGCCTCGGTCACCGACACCGATCCGGCCGACCAGCTGATCTGCGGCGACGAGAAGGCGGCCTATGGCGATCAGGCCTATTACACCCACGCCAGGCACGATCGGCTCGCCGCGGCCAACATCAAGGATCGGCTGATGCACCGACCCAACAAGCACCATCCGCTGACGCCGCGCCAGAAATTGCGCAACCGACTGATCGCCAAGGTGCGGGCAGCGGTCGAACGGCCTTTCGCAGTGTTCAAGGAACGCTACGGCATGCGGCGCATGCGCTTCTTCAACCTGGCCGCCAACCGAACGCAGTGCATCCTGGCTGCCTGCGCCTACAATCTGAGGACCATGATTGGCATCGTCCACCCACCTGCCGAGAGGCGAGCGTGAGGAGGAGTCCGCCTCCATCTGGCGGATAGCCGCTTAAATCGCCAAACGCCACAAAAGGGCAGCCGAAAACCGCGCCGCCAGCCCTTTAAAACGCCTCACCGACCCCATCAAAAGCCGCTCTACTCCCCGTGCAAAACCCTCCTTGAGGGGGAGATGGCCGGCAGGTCAGAGGGGGGTGCTGTCCCGCCAGCGTCTCATTTCCATTACGCGCTCGCCCGCTTTCGCCAATTTCTATATCGTCCCACCATCATAGGGGGACGATCGTGAAAATCGCATCGGCAACACTCATCCTGGCACTCACCACCCTACCCACCCACGCCGCCTCCTGCTCTTGGTCCGCCGCAATGCAGGAGGACGAAGGCGGCAGCGTGATGACCGCTTCGGTGTGCGGCGGGGCGAGAGCCGACGCGCACCTGATGCTGACCTGCTTCGCCAAGCCGGTGCTGAGCTACGATCTCGGCCCGTCCGGCCCGCAGTTAGAACCCGGCATCAGCGCGCCCTTCACCTTCAAGGCCGGCGGCAAGAGCGTGACCAAGACGCTTCAGCTCGAGGCGATGTACAATTACTTCACGGTCGAGCTCGCCGGCCGGAGCGACCCGCTGCTTGCCCTGCTGCGCGGCAAGGGCGAGGTGACGGTGTCGGCCGACAAATACGGCGCGTCGGGCTTTCCGCTGACGGGCTCGGGCGCCGCGATCGGCAAGGTGCTGGCCGAGTGCGGGAAGGGATCGGGCGGCGACGCGGACTGAAGCGCCAATCTCCCCCCTCGAGGGGGAGATGTCGCCGAAGGCGACAGAGGGGGTCGCCGCGCGTGGAGCGCCGGCGCCCTTTGCGGGACGAGAGATGAGGTCGGCGGTCTATGTGAGACGACCCCCTCTGGCCTCTTCGCGGCCATCTCCCCCTCAAGGGGGGAGAATCGCGACTTCACTTCCCCTGCCCCTTCAAGAATTGCTGCAGCAAATCCACCGGCAGCGGGAACACCACCGTCGAGGAGCGTTCGCCGGCGATGTCGTGCAGGGCCTCGAAATAGCGCAGTTGCATGGCCTGCGGCTCGGCCGCCAGCATGCGGCCGGCCTCGACGAGCTTTGCCGCCGCCTGCTGCTCGCCGTCGGCGTTGATCACCTTGGCGCGGCGCAGCCGCTCGGCCTCGGCCTGCTTGGCGATGGCGCGGACCATGCTCTCGTTGAGATCGACATGCTTGATCTCGACATTGGAGACCTTGATGCCCCAGGCGTCGGTGCGCTGGTCGAGTATCTCCTGGATGTCGCTGTTCAGCCTGTCGCGCTCGGCCAGCATCTCGTCGAGCTCGTGCTTGCCGAGCACCGARCGCAGCGTGGTCTGCGCCAGCTGATTGGTGGCGGCCATGAAATCCTCGACCTGGATGATAGCCCGCTCGGCGTCGACRATGCGGAAATAGAGCACGGCGTTGACCTTCACCGAGACATTGTCGCGCGAGATGACGTCCTGCGGCGGCACGTCCTGCACCACCACGCGCAGGTCAACCCGCACCATCTGCTGGACGAAGGGCACGAGGATGATGAGGCCCGGCCCCTTGACCCCGGTAAAGCGGCCCAGCGTGAAGACCACGCCGCGCTGATATTCCCTGAGAATGCGGATGGCCGCCGACAGGAACATCACCACCAGGAAGGCAACGATCAGATAGGCCACATAGCTGACCATCATTGTCTTGCTCCGTTGTTTGCCGCGCCCTCGTTCCTTGCCCCCGCGCTCCCCGCACCAAGCCGCCGCACGGTCAGCACAAGACCGCGGATGGCGGTCACCTCGACGCTGTCGCCGGGCGCTATCGGTTCGTCGGCTTTGGCGCGCCAACGTTCGCCGAGCGCCAGCACATGACCCTCGCCGCCGTCCCAGTCGAGAATTTCGGCCGGCTGGCCGCGCATGGCCTCGCCGCCGACGCGCGGCGGATTGCGGCGCGCCGCCCAGACAAAGGTGCCGGCAAGCGCCGCGAGGCCGAGCGTGACAGCGGCGGCGGCGCCGGTGATGACCGGCGACACTTCGAAGCCAGGCCCCTCGACCTTGAGCAGCATGGCGGAGCCGAGCAGGAAGGCCGCGACGCCGCCCAGCCCGAGCACCACGGTGGGGTTGAAGGCCTCGATGACCAGGAAGGCGACGCCGAGCAGCATCAGCGCAAGGCCGGTATAGTTGATCGGCAGGAGATCGAGCGCGTAGAGGCCGAGCACGAGGCAGATGGTGCCGATGACGCCCGGAGCCACCGCGCCGGGACTGGTGAACTCGAAGACGATGCCGTAGACGCCGACCAGCATCAGGATGATGGCGGTGTTCGGATCGGTGATGACGGCGAGCAGCCGGATGAACCAGCCGGGCTCCAGCGTCTCGACCGGCAGRCCCTTCGTCGCCAGCACCACTTTCTTCCCKGCCACGTCGACGGTGCGCCCGTCGGCAAGCCGCAGCAGCTCGGTCGTGTCGCTGGCGACGAARTCGATGACATGCTGCTGCARCGCCGCGCTCGCCGAGAGGCTCGCCGCCTCGCGCACGGCCTTCTCGCCCCAGTCGCCATTGTGTCCGCGCAGTTCGGCGAGCGAGCGGATCAGCGCGACCGCGTCATTGGTTACCTTGGCCATCTCGGCGTCGCCGGGCGGCCGTCCGGTGGCGTCCTTTCCGTTGCTGCCCGGGCCATTGTCCTTTTCGCCACCGGGCAGCGAGGGCAGCCCGCCGATCTCGATCGGCGTCGCGGCGCCCAGGTTGGTGCCCGGCGCCATCGCCGCAACATGGGTTGCGTAGAGGATGTAGGTTCCGGCGCTCGCCGCATGGCCGCCGGCCGGCGCGACATAGCCGATGACCGGGACGGGAGACGCCAGGATATCGGCGATCATCTCGCGCATCGAGGTGACCAGGCCGCCTGGCGTGTCGAGCTGCAGGATGAGAACCGCCGCGCCGCGCTTGGCGGCGGYGTCGAGCSCCTCATGGAGCTGCCGCGCGGTCGCCGGGCCGATGGCGCCGTCGATRGCGACGCTCAACGCAACGCCCTCCCCCGCCGCACCGGTCGAGAAGAGAGAAAGGACCAACGCGGCCACGAAGGCCGCGGCAACAAGGGCCACCCGCGCGCGTCTCACGCTCAAAGCTCCTTGGATTCAATATGGGTGCGCCTTTCGGCGAAGTCCAATGAGGTGATAATCTCCCCCCTCGAGGGGGAGATGTCGCCGAAGGCGACAGAGGGGGTCCTCGCGCGTGGAGCGCCAGCGCCCTGTTTCGCGACGCCAGATGAGGTTGGCGCTCTATGTGAGACGACCCCCTCTGGCCTGCCGGCCATCTCCCCCTCGAGGAGGGAGATTACGCGCTCGACCGCTTTCGCCCTGCCACCGCAATCCCCACCGCCACCATCACAAGCCCCGCCGCAACCGCGAAGGTAAACCCCATGCCGCCCGCCACCGCCGCCGGCGCGGCGCGGGCGATCTCCTCCGTCCCCACMGCGAAGGCGAACAGCGCGCCCATCGCGGCCGTGCCGGTRACGAGGCCGAGATTGCGCGAGAGGCTGAGCATGCCCGAGACCACGCCGCGCTCGGCGCTGTCGACATCGGCCATGACGGCGGTGTTGTTGGCSGCCTGGAAGAGCTGGTAGCCGGGCGTCAGYACGATGATCGCCGCCGCGTAGCCGGCGACGCCGARGAGCGCCGGCAGCAGCGACAGCGCCACGCAGCCGGCRGCCATCATCGCCAGCCCKGCCACCACCATGGCGGATGCGCCGARGCGGTCGACGACGCGGCCGGCGACGACGCCGCTGAGCGCCGAGACGGCCGGGCCGATCGAGAGCACCGCGCCGGTCGCCGCTTCGCTCARGCCSAGMGCGCGCGACAGGAAGAACGGSCCGACCACCAGCGTCGCCATCATCACCGTCGAGACCAGCGCGTTCATGGCMAGGCTCGGCGCCAGCACCGGGTCGCGGARCAAAGCGAGCTYGACCAGSGGMGAAGCCACCCTGCCYTCGGCMARGACGAACAGGCCGGCGCCGAGCAAGGCCGCGACCAGCAGCGCGATGTTGATGCCGCCGAAACGGCCGCGCCCGACGGTCATCGCCAGCGCGTAAGCGGCAAGCGTCAGCGCCAGCAGGATCGTGCCAGGGATGTCGAAGCGCGGCTTGCCAGCATCGCGGGGCGATTTCGGCTTACCCTCGACCGGCAGGAAGCGGAGGGCAAATGCAACGGCAACCACGCCCAGCGCGGCATTGACGAGGAAGATCGAGCGCCAGCCGAGGGAAGCGATCAGCACGCCGCCGAGCGACGGCCCAAGCGCGGTGCCGATGGCCGACATGGTGCCGAGCAGGCCCATGGCGCTGCCGGTACGCTCCTTCGGCACCGTCTCGCCGACGAAGGCGATGGTGAGCGCCATCATAACCGCGGCGCCCAGCCCCTGCGCGGCGCGCGCGGCAATCAGCAGCGGCAGCGTCGGCGTGAGGCCGGCGGCCAGCGACGCGGCGCTGAACAACGCCAGCCCCGCGATGAGCAACGGCCGGCGCCCGATCAGGTCGCCGAGCCGCCCGACACTGACGATGAGCGCGGTGACGGCGAGCAGATAGGCCAGCACCACCCATTGCACCGCCGGAAAGGACGCGGCGAAGGCCGCGGCCAACGTCGGCAGCGCGACATTGGCGATGCTGGTGCCAAGCGAGGACAACAGCATGGCGAACGACAGGCTGGCCAGCGCGCCGGCCGTCGAGCGGCTGGGTGCGTTCGTATGCGCGGCGCTGGAACTGGCGATGTCGGCCATGGGTTACCTCTGGTTTGCTGGACCTGGCCGGAAGATAGGCGCGCCCTTGACATGGCGGAATGCGCAGCATTTGCACTTGAGCAGTGCATCAGACGCCATGCCAAGGCGCCACAATCATGCTATGGTCGCGCCATGTCGCGACCCGATCTCAACCTGCTCGTCACGCTGGATGTGCTGCTGGCCGAAGGCAGCGTCGCCAGGGCGGCGCGGCGGCTGAAGCTCAGCCCTTCGGCGATGAGCCGCGCGCTGGCGCGGCTGCGCGAGGCGACCGGCGATCCGCTCCTGGTGCGCGCCGGGCGCGGCCTGGTGCCGACGCCGCGCGCCGCCCAGCTCGGTGCGCAGGTCGGGCGACTGGTCCAGGAAGCGGAAGCGATGCTGAGGCCCGCCGAGCGGCTTGACCTGAAGCGCCTCGCACGCAGCTTCACGCTGCGCAACAGCGACGGCTTCGTCGAGAATTTCGGGCCAGCGCTGATCGCGCGCGTCGCTGAGGAAGCGCCGGGCGTGCAACTGCGCTTCGTGCCGAAGCCCGACAAGGACAGCGCGCCGATGCGCGAGGGCAGCGTCGACCTCGAGACCGGCGTGGTCGGCGGCTCGACCGGGCCGGAGGTGCGGGCGCAGGCGCTGTTCCGCGACCGTTTCGTCGGCGTGGTCCGCGCCGGGCATGGCTTCAGCGAAGGAAAAATCACCGCCGCGCGCTTCGCCGCCGGCCGGCACATCCTGGTCTCGCGGCGCGGCCTCGACCGCGGGCCGGTGGATGAAGCGCTGGAAGTCGCCGGGTTGACGCGCGAAATCGCGACCGTGGTCGGCGGCTTCGCCGAGGCGCTGGCGCTGGCGCGCGGCTCGGACCTGATCGCAGCCGTGCCGGAGCGCTACACGCAAAAGCTGCGGGAGGGGATGTTCAGCTTCGCGCTGCCGGTGAAGCTCGCCGAGCTCACCATCTCGCTGCTATGGCACCCGCGCCTCGACGCCGATCCCGCGCACCGCTGGCTGCGCGGCGTGGTGCGCGAGGTGTGTGGCGGGCGTCTTCTCCCCCCTTGAGGGGGAGATGGTCGCGTAGCGACCAGAGGGGGTCCTCGCGCGTGGAGCGCCAGCGTTCTCCGCGCGACGTAGGGGGGCGTCGGCGCTCTATGTGAGACGACCCCCTCTGTCGCCTTCGGCGACATCTCCCCCTCGAGGGGGGAGATTGGATTCCCACGGTGAAGCGAAATCCCGGCGCCGCCAGGCTTTCCGCGGTCCCGCGCCTGCCGAAGGCGGCCGCACGGCGGGCCGTAAACTCTTTCTCCGGATGAACGACAGCTGCAATTTCCACGGTGGACGTATCAAAAATTCCACGCCCGCACCCACTCTCGCTCAAACGCCCCGCCGTCAAAGGGAGGCCGTCCGGCAACCAAGCCGCAAACCACCTTTGGAGTAGAGAACATGCAACCCAACACCAAACCCGCGCGGGCACCGCTCAACGGCGTCGATACCCCGAGCCTGATTGCAACCATCAACGCCGTGGCCGGCCAGCCGGAACTGGCGAAGTTCCAGTTCCGCGCCCACAGCGAGTGGATCGAAGGCACCCACAGCAAGACCGTGATGCACGGCTTCCACGGCGCTGGCCAGGAGCTGAAGCATGCCAAGCCCTTCTACGCCGACAGCGACCACCCCGCGGTGCTCTGCGGCGCCGACAATGCGCCGGCCCCGGTGGAGTGGCTGCTGCACGGACTGGCGGGCTGCCTGATGTCGGGTGTGGCCAACATCGCGGCGGCGCGCGGCATCAAGCTCACCAGCGTCAAGTGCTCGATCGACGGAGACATAGACCTGCGTGGCATCCTCGGCATCTCGGACGAGGTGCGCAACGGCTACGAACGCATCCAGGTGTCGTTCGAGATCGAAGGCGATGCGCCTGCCGAAAAGCTCAACCAGCTCGTAGAGCAGTCCCGCGCGCGCTCGGCCGTCTTCGACGTGCTGACCAGGGGCGTGCCGGTCAAGGTCGACATCAAGACCATCCAGTGACCTGTCGACCCTAGAGCATGATGCATGATGCCGAAAAGTGTGAAGCGGTTTTCGGACGACATCATGCTCCATCTCTTTGATTTAGGAGGCGGCCTGGAGAGGTCCGGGCCGCCTTCTCCTTCACTTACGGAACAAGATCATGAAACGGGCTGACGTCGTCATCGTCGGCGCGGGCCAAGCCGGCCTTGCGCTCAGCCATTGCCTCGGCCAGATCGGCATCGACCATGCCGTGCTGGAGCGCGGCCGCATCGGCGAACGCTGGCGCTCGCAGAGCTGGCGCTCGCTGACGCTTTTGACGCCCAACTGGCTGAACGCGCTGCCGGGCTCGCCCTATGACGGCGCCGATGCCGACGGCTTCATGGGCAAGGACGCGTTCGTGGAAAGCCTGGAGGCCTATGCGCGGCGCTGGCAGGCGCCGGTCGAATGTGGCGTCGACGTCCTTTCCTGCAGGCGAAACTGCGATGGCTTTGCGATCGCCACCAGCGCCGGCGACCGGTCGTCCCCTACGCGCCGGAGGGCCGCCCGCAGGACATGCACGCCTCGCAGTATCGCTCCGCCGATGCGCTCGCCGGCGGCGGCGTTCTGGTGGTGGGCGCGTCGTCCTCCGGCGTGCAGATCGCCGACGAACTGGCGCGCGCCGGGCGGCGCGTGGTGCTCTCGGTCGGCAAGCACACGCGCCTGCCGAGGCTCTGGCGCGGCAAGGACATCTTCTTCTGGCTCCGCGAGATGGGTTTCATGGCGCAGCGCCTGGACGACCTCGCCAATCCGGAGAGCGCCAGGCGCCAGCCTTCGCTGCAGCTCGCCGGCCGGCCGGACAAGGCCGATGTCGACCTCGCCACGCTGCAGGCGCTTGGCGTGGAGCTGACCGGGCGGGTGCGCGGGATTGCCGGCGGCGCCATCGCCTTCGCCGGCGATCTCGCGGCGAACATGGCGGCGGCGGAAGCCAAGCAGGCGCGCCTGCTGGCCGAGATCGACCGCTTCGCAGGCGCCGCGCGACCACGCCGGCGCGCGCCGGTGGCGGCGCCTTCCAGCTTTGCACGCCGCCTTTCGCTGACCGACGGATCGATCGGCACGGTCATCTGGGCGACCGGCTATGCCCGGTCCTTCGACTGGCTGGAGCCGCGGGCGCTCGGCGCCGACGGAGAGATCGAGCACCAGGGCGGCGTAACCGCCGTGCCCGGCCTCTACGCGCTCGGCTTCCGCTTCCTGCGCAAGCGCGATTCCAACTTCATCGGCGGCGTCGGCGCGGACGCGCAGGCGATCGCCGCCGAGATCTCCCTTTATCTCGACCGCAACGGCCGCCAAGCCGCTTGAGCGCGCCGCCCGAGGACAATGAGGACGCCAATGACCAACCGGTCCCTTCCACCCGCGCCCAAGCGCGCCCATTACGACGCCATCATCGTCGGCGCGCGCTGCGCCGGCGCCTCGACGGCCCTGCTGCTCGCCCGCGCCGGCCTGAAGGTTCTGGCAATCGACCGGCGGCCTTACGGCTCCGACACGCTGTCGACGCACGCGCTGATGCGGCCGGCCGTGCTGCAGCTTGCGCGTTGGGGCCTGCTGGAGGCGCTGCTCAAGGCGGGCACGCCGCTGATCGAGGCGACGACCTTCCACTATGGCGACGAGGAGATCGTCATCCCGCTCAATGGCGGACCCGACCTTCCCGGCCTGATCGCGCCGCGGCGCACCGTGCTCGACCGCACCCTCGTCGACGCGGCGCGCAAGGCCGGCGCCGAGTTCCTGCATGACATGGCGGTCGCCGATCTCTTCGCCAATGCGCAGGGTCGCGTGCGCGGCGTCGAGATCCGCGGCGCCACCAGCATGCCGCTACGGGTGAGCGCCGACATCGTGATCGGCGCCGACGGGGTCGGCTCGCGGGTCGCCAAATGCTGCAATGCGGAGGTGATACGGCAGGGCACCGTCTCGGCCGCCGTCGTCTACGGCTATGCGCCCGTCGAGCCAGGCGCCGGCTACCACTGGCATTTCAGGGACGGCATCGCCGGCTTCCTCATCCCCACCAATGACGGGCTCGCCTGCATCGTCGCCTCGGTGCCGACAACGCTGTTCGACCAGCGTTTTCGTCTCGGGCACAGGCGGGCCCGGATGGAGGTGCTGGAAGCGCTTTCGCCCGTGCTCGCCGCGCAGGCCGGCCGCGCCGCACMGGAMGCCCGGCTKCAGGCCTTCCGCGGCACRCCTGGATATATCCGCCGGGCCTACGGCCAGGGCTGGGCGCTGGTCGGCGACGCCGGCTTCTTCCGCGACCCGATCACCTCGCACGGCATTTCGGATGCGCTGCGCGACGCCGAAGGCCTGGCGCGCGCCATCCTGGACGGGTCAGAGGCGGCTTTGGCGACCTGGCAGCAGGAGCGCGACCACTTCGCCAATCAGATCCTCGATACCACCGACGCGGTCGCAAGCTTCGACTGGACGCTTGCCGACATCCGCGAGCGTCACCGCCGCTTCAGCGCGGTGCTCAAGGCCGAGATACAGGCACTGGCCGAACGGCCGGCGCTAAACCTCGCCGCCGCCTCTTCCAGATGGCCGGTGCCGCACCGGGCGCCGGCAAACGAGGACAAGGCGCCGGCCGCAACCGGCTCGACCACACATCGCAACCGATCGGAGACAAGATCATGACCACGGACATGAAGGACGGCTGGACCGGCGTCGTCAAAGGACGCCCGCAAGTGGGCGCCGTCGCCCAGCGTTCGCGGCGCRCGCGGCCTGAGGATATCGAAGCCTTCGCCGCAATGACCGGCGACCGCAACCCGCTGCATTTCGACAAGGCGCTCGCCGAAGCATCCGTGTTCGGCAGGCTGATCGTGCAGGGCGGCGTCACCTCCGGCATCCTCAACGCGCTTGTGGCCGAGGACCTTCCCGGCCCGGGCTCGGTGTTTCTCGAAGTCGCGTGGAAATTCGTCAAGGCGGTCGGTGTCGGCGAACTGATCACCGGGCGCGTCGAGGTCAAGGACGTGCGGCCCGACAAGCCCATCACAAAGCTGGAGACGTCGATCCGCAACGAAGCGGGCGAGCCCTGCCTGACCGGCACCGCCACGGTCTTCACCGTGCCTCTGTCCAGGCCCTGAGCAGCCCGGCGGCTCACTGCGCCAGCGCCCCGCGGGACCGTTCGGGCCGCCGGACAACCGTTTCCAGCTTGAAATGAAAGCCACCGACATGACGTTCAATCGAAACTTCGCCCTTGCCGCGCTTGCCATCGCTACATTGGGAGGTTGCTCGACAACGACAGGCTCGATCAACGGCCGCGGCCGCGCGGCCGCAACCGGCGGTTTCTGCCGCGACGCGCTCAATCCCAATTGCAGGGAAGGTCGCAACAGCGAGCGCGCCCTGCGCGCGCGTTTGTAGTAGCGGCAAGGCCCCGGGGCAACAGCGATATCCCGGACCTAGAGCATGATGCCGAAAAGTGTGAAGCGGTTTTCGGGCGACATCATGCTCTATCTCTTTGATTTAGAGCCGGATTCAGATTTCAGGTCGAACAGACCTGAAATCATCCGGCTCCGGTGGAGCGGACCGCAACGGCTTTTCCGACGATTGCGGACAAAAGCGGGCCCGGCCCGCGCGGCATGACGCACGAGCCGGGCTGCGAGGCATCAATAGTCGGAGCCGCCCTCGATGACGACCGGACGGTGGTGCCAGGCACGCCGGCCATGATCGTAGAAGGCGACGGTGCCGTGACGGCGGTGGTGGAGGCGGTGGCCTTCGTCGTTGATGACGACGACCGCGCCGTGATGATGATGATGCCTGTGGTGAGGCCAGATGACGACATCGGCCTCGGCCGCGGAAACCATGGCAGGCGCGGCGATGCTGAGCGCCAAAGCGGTAAGAAGCATTGTTTTCATTGCGATATTCCTAGAGCAGTTCAGCGGTTCGCTGGAATCGCTGGCCTGCTCTAGCTCCTTGATTTTACGCAATTCCGGACGGAAAACCGCTACGCACTTTTCCTGGAATTGATCCAACTTCTGAAACTCCCTTCGCTGGATAAACCACTGCCGGCCGCTTTGGTTCCGGCCCGAAGCGGCGCACGCGACGCCCGCGGGCGCTCGGCTCGATCGGACGGCCGGGTCGAAATGAAGCAACGGATTGGTGAAAGCGGTAAGGCCGGTGCCTCAGTGGGCGGGGGTTCGTTGGGGTAGCTGAGGCACCGGCCGAAAGGCGGGATGGGCACCGCCGCGGTTGAAAGATAGGCTTTGCGTCCGCCGACGAAATTGCGCGATCGCGGAAGGTTGCCGGCCGGGCTTTGCCGATATCATCGTAGAATTGACCGCCATGTCCCCGCGAGGCTGTTCAGGCGCGCGCGCCGCCCATCAGCGCGGCTATCAGGGTGACGAGGAAAACGAGCAGTCCGAGCGCCAGCCGATCCAGCCAGGTCCGCCGCTTGGAGAGAATCTCGAACACCCATGCGCTCATGGCAGCCTCCCGCTAGAGCATGATGCCGAAAAGTGTGAAGCGGTTTTCGGGCGACATCATGCTCTATCTCCTAGCACCGCGCATCTTAGCACAGATGCATGTGGGCACCATGAAGCCATTCACAAATGGTTATCGGCCGCCTCCCCAGCCATCTTTGCTGCACTGCGGGAATGCACCCAAAAAAAGTCAGGTTCCGAACTAGTGCCGCAACACGCATCGTTGGCGAAAAACAAGCTTATTCAAGCGGATAGATATATAAACCGGCGCAGGTTTCGAAGGCGGCCGAAAAGCCCGGAAATCCGCCATTTCGGACCCTGCCGCAACGGCAATGGCGCGATTGCCGCAGCGTCATTTCGGCCCCGCACAATGGCAAAACCGGCCTTCGGCGGGCTCTCCGGGGCGGCGTTGACAGGATGCACGGCCGGTGGCACTCCGAAGCCACTGGTCACGCCATGACCGTTGCTGTTGGGGACGGACGGGGTTTCAGCAGCTTGGCGGCGGCGCCGGACGGGCGGGCACCTGCGCAGTGTACCGCCCGCTCCTGGCCGGGCCAGGCGACGCTATGATCGCGTCTTACGCGACGTTGGATTGCCACTCAGAACGAAAAGCCTGAAACCGGCGCCGCGGATGCCATGGCGGAGAGCCTGTCGCTTTTCAAGCGTCGGCTTCTCATAGGCCTTCTTCATCGCCCGTCCTTGCGCAGGTCAACGACAGGCGCAGGTGAGCGCGTGCCGACGCCCGCTGGCAAGTTCACGGCGGCCCCGCGCGTTGACCGATACCCGCGAGACGGCGGATCAAACGCGGCGCGCTTTAGACGACCGGACCCGAGGACTTGACCGCGACGACGTCGGAGAGCTTCCCGCGCTTGTTGAGCGTCGGCTTCTCATAAACTTTCTTCATGGCTGTACCCTGCTCCAAGAACTGCCGGAATGCGCCCGCYGGCGGTTGGGTCCCGGCCGTCTTGTCCGGAACCGAAAAGACGGTCAGACCGGGCCCGAGCCCTGGACCGCGACGACGCTGGACAGCTTCTCGCGCTTGTTGAGCGTCGGCTTCTCGTAGATTTTCTTCACAGTGTACCCCCTTAACCCAAACTTTCCGGCGCACGACGCAAGGGAAGCGCCATCTTGTCAAAAAACGTTTTCGTGATTTGCCTGCAATGACGGCGCGGGCCGACCGATTGCCCGCAAACTGTGATGGGCCGGCAACAGAAAGCCGGCGCGGCCGGCCTCTAAATCAAGGAGATAGAGCATGATGCCGCCCGAAAGCCGCTTCACACTTTTCGGCACTATGCTCTGGCAGAGCTGTCCGCCAGATTCAGCAGACCTTTGCAACTATCTGTTTTTCAAGACAATGCCGGATCGCTTTGCCGGTTCAGCCAATGGCGGTCGAAGACATCGATGATGGTGCGGAATTCCGGCGGCGGAATCTGATGGGGGCCGCCTTCGTCCTCGGCGCCGAGGAATTGCTTGAGCTGCCGGTCGACCGCTTCCGGATGATCGAGGGCGATGCCCAGTCCCGCCAGATCGGCCGCGACCGAACCGCCGGGCGGCAGGTATCCGCCCCAGCTGCCCACGCCCGGTGCCGCCTCGCGCAGGCGCACCAGCAGGATCCTCGTCAGCGACGGCTGCGGCTCCGGGCCGATGACGGCGGTGCCGCACATATAGCCGCCGAGCACGCTGACCGGCTGCGTCTGCGGGAACAGGCAAAGGAAGAACTGGGCGTCGCCGCCGACCTCCTTCAGATGCAGATAAAGGCCGCGCTTTGCCGGCATGACCGGGCCGCCGAGCTGCAACTGGCCGGTCGGCAGTGTCTCGCGATAGGTGGCGCTCAGTCCATGCGCGCCGGGGCCTGCCTCTATCGACAGAAGGCCCTTGATCAGCTGGCCGCGATAATAGGGCGACCAGGCGAGCGAATAGCAGGCATAGGTCCCGCCGAGGCCGGGCTCGTCATGGCCGGTGGTCTCGAACTGCGTGCCGGCGCGGCGCTCCAGCTCGGCGCCGTCGATGCCGTGGCGGGCCGCGATCGCGGCGGTGAAGGCCGGCAGGTCGCTCTCGGCGATGAAGGCGCCGGGCTGCTCCAGGTCGAGCAGCTTTGCCCAGTCGTCATAGACGCTCATCTGGCGCGGCCGCGCGCGGCCTTGCAGCCATTTGTCGGCGCGGCCAAGGTCGAAGGCGGTCTTCGGGTTCACGGCGCGGAACGCCGCCGCAAGATCCTTGCGGGTGACCGTGCCCAAAAACGCCGACGTCAGCCTGAGTTTTTGCGCGATATGCTGCGCCATGCCATTGTTCCTCAAAACTTTCCGCCGCCTGCCATCAAGCGGGCCGGCTCCGCCTCGCATTCCAGGCCTGATGAATTTCCATAGGCTAATATTCCAGGAAATCCAGAGAATTCCACGGCCTTCTGCGCGTACGCGCTTTGCGGCTGAATAGCCGGCGCTAGGGTCTTGGCGGGAGGTGTAGGGGAGCTGTCATGAAAGTCATCCTGTCCGCGCTTGTCCTGGCGCTTGCATTGTCGCAAGCCGCGCAGGCCAAAACAAAAATCCTGGTGACGGACACCAAGGTCACCAAGGCCGAGAAGAACCGGCCGCCGCTGGACGAAACGGCCACCGGCGGCATAGCGCCCATGGGCACGGCGCCCACGGGCGCCAACCAGTCGAGCCAGTCCTATCCACCGGCGCTGGACCTGCATTTCTAGCGCTTGTCCCTAAGACCGCCGGGGATCGGGCGAGGAAAACGGAAACGGCCTGACAACGGCCGGATCGCTTGAGCCACCCGGCCAGCCTGAGGGTTGGGAGGCTTGGCGCCGCGGCGGGGGCGGCGCCCGTCCCGCGCGGACCGCGACACGCAGCGGTCCGCGCGGGCTATGCCTGACAAACCACGATGGAGCGGAAAGCCCCGGCGTGGCCCGCCGTCAGTTGCGGCCAGGCTTTGGCTCGTCCCGATGGAGATCGAGGCTGAAGGGTGATCGGCTTGACCGGACCGTCGTCGGCGCGATAGGCGGGCGCACCGCACCAACCGATGAAAGCCCCGCCATGACAGACGCCATCGTAAAAGACAGCAACGGCACGCCTCTGAAGGACGGCGACTCCGTGACCCTGATCAAGGACCTCAAGGTAAAGGGCACGTCCGAGACCATCAAGCGCGGCACGCTGGTGAAGAACATCCGCCTCACCGGCAACCCCGGCGAGATCGAATGCAACACCAAGCAGGTGAAGGGCCTGGTGCTGAAGACGGAATTCCTGAAGAAGGCGTGATTGCCCGGGGGGCGTAATCTCCCCCCTTGAGGGGGAGATGTCGCCGAAGGCGACAGAGGGGGTCGCCGCGCGTGAAGCGCCGGCGCCCTCTGCCAGACAACGCTGGCGATCTATGTGAGACGACCCCCTCTGGCCGCTGCGCGGCCATCTCCCCCTCGAGGGGGGAGATTTATGTGAGAGGCCCCCCTCTGGCCGCTACGCGGCCATCTCCCCCTCGAGGGGGGAGACGGGCCTGCGCTGTTAGCCCGTCACAACCACGAAATGCTTGGTCACGGGTTCCAGGATCTGCCAGGTGCCCTTGAAATCGGCCTCGACCACGAAGGCGTCGCCCGGGCCGACCTCGACAGGCTCGCCGCCATCCGGGGTGATGATGATGCGGCCGGCGATCATATGCACGAATTCGTAGTCGGTGTAGGTGGCGTGATAGGTGCCGGGCGAGGCGCGCCAGGTGCCCGACATCACCTTGCCGTCCTCGGTCGTGTGCTGCACCGCGGTCTGCATGGTCGGCCTGCCCGCGACGACGACCCAGCCCGGCAGATCGCCGGCCTCGGCATGGTCGACGGCGCCGAATTTGAGGATGGTCTTTCTGGTCATTTGGTGGCTCCTTCGATTGCGCCGGAATTGGCTGGGCGCGGCATAGCCCGTCCCGCCGAAGGCCGCGCGCGAGGCCGCGACAGCGGCTGACGGTATGGCGACGCGGCCCGATCGAGACAGCCCCTGCCCCGGCGTCGCTTCGCTCCCTGGCGTAGGATGACGACGATGGCGGCCCCTCCCGTTATGTTGCACTGCGTTAGACTTGTTGCATTGCGATATGAACGCATCCGGTTGAGCCTTCGCGACAGGGCGGGATACGAACGGACAATGCGAGGTTCGTCTTCGTGTCAGCATCGTTGCAAGGTTTCCGGCCCGACATAGAAGGCTTGCGGGCGCTCGCCGTGGCCGGCGTCGTCGCCTTCCATTTCGGCCTCACCGCGCTGCCCGGCGGCTTTGCCGGGGTCGACATCTTCTTCGTCATTTCCGGCTATCTCATCACACGCCAACTCGCCGGCGAGATCGCCGAGACCGGCCGGCTCGACTTGCTGCGCTTCTACGCGCGGCGGGCGCGCAGGCTGTTGCCGGCGGCGCTGTTGGTCATCCTGGCAACGCTCGCCTTCGGCGTCATCGTGCTCTCGCCGGAAGAGCAGGCGCTCTATTCCAAGGGCGCGATGTACGCTTCGGCCTATATGATCAATTTGTGGCTGATCCGCTGGTCGTTCGACTATTTCAACGATGCCGCCAGCAACCCGTTCATCCATTACTGGTCGCTGTCGGTCGAGGAGCAGTTCTATCTCGCCTGGCCGGCGCTGCTGATGCTGGCGGCCTGGCTGAGGCCGGACAAGCGCACTATCACGATCGCAATCGCCATCACGGGCCTCGTCTCCTTCGCCGCCTGCGCGTGGCTGACCAGCGTGTCGCAGCCCTGGGCCTTCTATTTCTCGCCGCTGCGCGCCTGGGAGTTCGCCGCCGGCGGCCTCGCCGCGACCGTGCCGGCACGGCTCGACACCCGCCCGCGGCTTGGCATGGCGCTCGGCCTCCTCGGGCTGGCGATGATCGCGACCGCTTACCTGACCTTCAGCGAGGACTCTCCCTTCCCCGGCTTTCTGGCGCTGGCGCCGGTGGCCGGCACGGTCCTTCTGCTCAAGGCGGGCGCGGCCGGCGCCAGGGTCGGCGTGAATGCCGCCCTGGCGCTGCCGCCCTTGCAGTGGGTCGGGAAACTCTCCTATTCGCTCTATCTCTGGCACTGGCCGGTGATCGTCTATGCCGGCATGCTGTCGCCGCAGCTGACGCTTGCCCAACGCCTCGCCTGCCTCGGGCTGACGTTGGCGCTGTCGGTGCTGAGCTATCACCTCATCGAGAATCCGATCCGTCGCAACGGCTGGCTGACGGCCAAAGCGGCGCGGGCGCTGGTGCCGGCCGCCCTCCTGACCGGCACCGGCGCTGCAGCCGCGTATGGCAATGCCAGGCTTGCCGCGGCCGACCTCGACCCCGCGCAGCGCATCATCGCGGCGAGCGCTGCCGAACCCTCGACGGCGCGCGCCAGGGCGGGTTGCGTGGCGGACTACCAGACGGTGACACCGAACCCTTGCGTGTTCGGCGGCGGCGGCCGCACGATCGCGCTGTTCGGCGATTCCCACGCCGACCACTGGTCGACGCCGCTGATCGAGGCGGCGGGCAGGAACGGCTTTCGCGTGGAGACCTGGCTGAAGAACTCCTGCCGCGCCTCGCGGCTCAGCGTCTGGTCCTCGCAGCTCAAGCGCGACTACAGCGAGTGCGACCGCTGGCGCGAGCAGGCGATCGACGAGATCATCCAGGCGAGGCCGGCGCTGGTGGTGATCTCTGAGCTGGCGTTGACCAGCGGGCGCAAGATGGCGGCCCGCGCCGGCGACACGGACCGCCAGGACGCCGATTGGCGGGCCGGCCTGCGTTCCACCCTCACCAGCCTCAGCAAGGCCGGGCTGAAGGTCGCCTTCATCCGCGACGTGCCGTTCAACGACGAGCATATCGACACCTGCGTGGCGCGGGCCCTGTGGCGGGGCGAGACACCCTCGCGCTGCGACCAGACGCGCGCCTATGCCGCCAACGACCGGATGGCCGCGGTGGAGCGCGAGATCGTGACCGGCGTGCCCGGCGCATCCTACGTCGACCTCACCGACCGCTTTTGCAGCGCCACCACCTGCCATGTCTTCATCGACGGCAAGCTCGCCTTCCGCGACCAGCACCACCTGGCGACGCCCTTCGCGGAGACGCTGGCGCCGGACGTGGAACGAAGGGTGATTTCGAAGGCGGGACGGTAGGCGCCTATCTTCCCCTTGGTGGAATCATCAAGCGGGGGACAACCGGAGGTGCATTTTCTCGGGAACACCGCCGGTCCCTAAACCGTTTACCCCCCGAAGGGGCATCATCGAACTCTCAAAGGAGGCAGCGATGAAAAAGCTTCTGCTTGCTTCGATGATCGCCATCGCCTCGGCGTTTGCGATCGCGCCGGCCAGCGCGGCCAGTGTTCAGCTCGGTATCGGCGTTGGCCCAGGCTATGACGACGGCTATTACGGTGACTACTACCCCCACCGCTATTACCGCCACTACTATGACAACTCCTACGGCGACCGCTACGTAATGCGATACCACCACGGTTATTATCGCGACGATTGCCGCACCGAGTGGGTCAGCCACTGGCGCCACCACCACCGCGTGATGCAGGAAGTGCGCGTCTGCGACAATGGCTGATTAGTCGGGGCTGATTAGTCGGGGTTGATCGAGCCTGCCCGATCGCGCGGAACCGTTCCGCGCGATCGCCGCTTCGGGGCCTGAGGTATTGGTTCCGGGCCGGGGCCGAGGTATTGGCCCTCCCAGGCCTTCAAATCTTGGCGATCCCGGCGTGAACGGCGGATGTTTCGGCAGTCCCTGGCGTTATCATGGCGAACCTTCAGGAGGAGGTTGCCATGAGAAAGCTCCTGTTTGCCTCGGTGATCGCGCTCGCCTCGGGGGCGGCGCTGGCTTCGCCCGCGGATGCCCATGTGTTCTTCGGCATCGGCGGCGGCTATTTCGGCTTCGGCCCGTTTGGCGACTTTTACGACAATTACGGCCCCTACCCGTTCTACGGCCCGTATTACGGCGGCCCCTATTACGACCACTACGGTAGCTCCTATTCCGGTGGCTATGACGGCGGCTATGTGGCGCCCTACCCGCACCGCTATTACGCCTACCGCCACGACCGCCATTGCCGGACCGAATTCGTGAGGCACTGGCGCAATCACCACTGGGTGGGGCGGGAAGTAAGCGTCTGCGGCTACTGATGCGGGCCGCCATGATGCCCCGCGCCGACGATTGGCAAAAACGGGCGCGGCCGCTTCAGTTCCGCTGATTTTTCGCGCAAGCGCCGAGCGTCCGGGCAGCTTTTCGCCCTGTCGAGCGTTGTATAGGTGAACCTTCAGGAGGAGGTTGCCATGAAAAAGCTTCTACTTGCCTCGGTAATCGCCGTCGCCTCGGCGACGGCAACTGTCGCGCCGGCGGATGCGCGCGTGTTCTTCGGCTTCGGCTTCGGCCCCTATGGCGACTATTACGACAACTATAGCCCGTATTATGGCGGCTACCGCGACTATTACGACGACGATTATTATCCCGGCTACATGGTCTACCCGCACTACCGGTACTACCGCTATCACCGGTACTATTACTACCATCACCGGTACCACCATAGGCACTATTACTATACGTACCACCATTACAGGCACCACCACCATCGGCACCACCACAGGTATTACAGGTATTAGCTGGGAACGGCGCGCTGACGCGCGCGCCTGATCTCCCCCCTTGCGGGGGTGACGTCGCCGAAGGCGACAGAGGGGGTCGCCGCGCATGAAGCGCCGGCGCGCTCCGCGTCGTCCGATGGCGTTGGCGTTCTACGCGCAAGGACCCCCTCTGGCCGCTTCGCGGCCATCTCCCCCTCAAGGGGGGAGATTAGCGCCGCGCCTTGCAAATCCCCCTCGAAATGCCATCTAACTCTCCGCATCCAGGAGAATCGCGAGGTGACGCAGCGAAGCGGCAGCGCGGACCTGCCTCTGCATGGCGGGCGGGTTCCGAAATGGCTGGGCGAGCGCATGACGCGCCTGGGTGCTGTGCTGTGCGAGGCGATCATCCACCATTACGGCCGCGACGAGCTGTTGCGGCGCCTGGCGCATCCCTTCTGGTTCCAGTCCTTCGGCGCCGTGATGGGCATGGACTGGCATTCTTCCGGCATCACCACTTCCGTCATCGGCGCGCTGAAGCGCGGCCTGAACCCGATGGCCGGCGAGCTCGGCATCCATGTCTGCGGCGGGCGCGGCGCGCATTCGCGCAAGACGCCGGGCGAGCTGATCGCCATCGGCGACCGCGTCGGCCTCGACGGCGAGGCGCTCGCCACAGCCAGCCGCCTCGTCGCCAAGGTGGACAGCGCCGCCGTGCAGGACGGCTACGACCTCTACCTACACGGCTTCATCGTCACCGATGACGGGCGCTGGGTGGTGGTGCAGCAGGGCATGAACGGCGACGCCCGCCAGGCCCGCCGCTATCACTGGCTATCGGAGGGGCTGACGAGCTTCGTCGACCAGCCGCATGCGGCGATCGAGGGCGAGGCTCAAGGGCAAATCGTCAACCTAACCGACCATCGCGCCGAGAAAGCGCGCGGCGGCCAGGTCGAGCTCTTGAAGACCATGAGCCCGGAAAAGATCCTGGCCGAGCTTGCTGTGCTGGAGCCGCAACCCGAGCGGGCTAAGCCGGAAATGGGGCCCGCCGCGCAGCCGCTGCTCCCCAACCTCGTCATGCCGGCGCATCATGACGTGCGCGAGAGCGACATCGTCATGCGCCGCCTGCACGGCAACATCGCCTCGGCGATCGAAAGCGGCCCGAAGGATTTCCCCGAACTGCTTTTGGTCCCCGGCGTCGGCCCGCGCACGGTGCGGGCCTTGGCCATGGTCTCGGAAGTGGTGCACGGCGCGCCCTACCGCTTCTCCGACCCGGCGCGCTTCTCGCTAGCCCACGGCGGCAAGGACCGCCACCCCTTCCCCGTGCCGCTGAAGGTCTATGACGAGACGATCTCGGTGCTGAAATCGGCGGTGGGGAAGGCGAGACTCGGGCGCGGCGAAGAGCTGGAAGCGCTGCGAAGGCTGGATGGGGAGTCACGCCGGATGGAGCGCTATGTGACGGGGCCGAGCTTGAAGGAGATTGTCGCAGGCGAGATGGACCAGTCGCATCTGCTGGGAGGGCGGAGCGTGTTTGGGTGGGAGCCACCTCCCGACAGCGACGACGCCAAGGAACCGGGGCAGCTGAAGGACGGTGCTTAACGTGGCCCAAGCGTGATTGCTTGCCCACGGCGAGCAGCGTCCTTTTCTTTGGCTACTCGGCTCTGTCGAACCACAGGAGCGAACATGGCAAGCGAACATCGGTCCGCCCGATCAAAGCGAGTTCGTATTGATAGATATCTGTAGTTTGGAAGTTTTATCCAACAATCAGCAACTATGGTTATTGTTCAACTTCCCTCACCCCGCCCGCCTCCCCATCATCATCCCATAGTGCACCGCCAGCAGATCCAGCCCCACCTTCAACAGCTTTACCACCACGTCGCGCCCGTCACCGGTGCGTTCGGCGATGACCTTCACGGACTGGCCTTCGAGGCAGACCTTGCGCACTACCTCCGCCACCTCCCAATGGGCGAGCGCTGCCGCGGCGTGGGCGTGGGCGTGGGCGTGGGCGCGGCCGGCTGAGAGGACCCGGTCGGGGACGCCGCCGCCGACGCGGCCGCCGTCGACGCGCTCGCTCCAGGATTGCGGCTGCAGGCCCTGGCGCTCGGCGCGCTCGAAATCGTCGCGGAAGCGCTGGCCTGCCTCGCGCTGCTGGCGGCTGAGTGAGGTGATGCCCACCAGAGGATCGACATTGCGCAGGCGCACGATGCCGCCGGTCGAGGTGTAGCCGCCGTTCGACACCTCATAGACACGGCGCGCCTCGGCCGTGCCGGGGGTGAGGCGCTGGCGGCCGAAAGCGTCCGGCTTCAGCGCGAAGTCGTGGCCGATCTCGCGGCGGATGCGCACCTGCTCGGCCTCGCCCTTGGGGAGTTTCGGGGGTTGGGGTTTTTTCGCGGCTTTGCGGGGCATGGGCGGCTCCTTTTTGGTGGGTGATTGGATGGTTTGGCGCGAGGCACCCCCCCTCTGTCCTGCCGGACATCTCCCCCGCAAGGGGGGAGATTGGCTGTGTCGCTCGCTGCGTTTCTCCTACGGCGTTGGAGATTGGCGAGGCGGGTGGAGAGATTGATCTCCCCCCTTGAGGGGGAGATGCCCGGCAGGGCAGAGGGGGGTGCCTTGGCGCCGGCGTACCTTATTGTCGGCGGTGCTCCCCCTCTCCGTCGCGGCTTTGCCGCGCCACCTCTCCCCCACTCCGTGGGGGCGAGGAAATGGCGCTCTGCGACGCGGCCCTTTTCGCCATCAGAGGGGGTGTGAAGGATCGCGGCATGCCGGGATCAGGGTTCCTCGCCCCACGAAGTGGGGAGAGGTGGCTCGGCGAAGCCGAGACGGAGAGGGGAGCGCCCTACGAAGGCCCCCTCTCCGTCCGCTTCGCGGCCACCTCTCCCCCGCCTCCGGCGGGGGCGAGGAACCCAAGCGCGGATACGCCCCGACCCCTCACATCCCCCTCCCGCGATGGCCGTGGAACCTGGCGTGGTGATGCGCGCAATAACTGCGCGTGCCTGTCGTGCGCAGGCCGCAGCAGAGCATGGCGGGGCCGGGGTGCGCGCCTGGCGGGTCGGCTTCCGGCTCCTCGCGCAGCGCCAGATCGAGCGGGGCGCGGCAGCGGCCGAACAGGCAGTCGAGAAAAGGCATCGCCGCGACATGCGGCTGGCGGCCGGGCGGCACCGGCGGCGGCGGCGCGGGGAGCTTGTAGAGCTGCGCTTCGGATTTCTGGCGCTCGCCGGGGCCGAGCCAGGCCGGCGGCAGGGTGCGCGCGGGTTTACGGGGCTTGGGCTTGGGGGTGGTGGTGATCGCCCGGTCCGCTTTCGTGGACGCGCCAGCAACGGATACGGCGGCGGGACAGCGCCCCCCTCTGCCCTGCCCGTCCTCCGCAGCAGCTCCGCTGCAGCTGCGGAGGGTAGACCGGGCATCTCCCCCACTTCCTGGTGCAAGGATGGGGGGGAGATCAAGCGCTTCGGCGCTAGCGCACTCCATCAATTCGGCATGCTTCGAAAGCGCTGCCGGTTCGGACAGCGCGATGCTTCCAGCCGCCACCCTGGCCCGCCGGCCCGTACGATCCGGCCGGGCGGCATGCTTCCTCGGCCGGCCGCCAGCGCGGCCGCCCTTGGGGTTGGCGAAGCCGATGGCGGAGAGGCCGGCGTTGCGGTGGACGATGCCGATGATGGCATTGCGCGAGACCGGGCTGCCGCGCAGCGCGCTGAAGTAGCCGGCGATGCGCGAGGCCGAAAGCCCCTCCTTCAGCAAGGCGGCGATCTCGTCGATTTCCTTCTCTGTGTAGGCAGCGGCCATGTCTCGTTCCATCAATTGCGAAGGCTTGGGCTTGCGAAGGGCTTGGCTTGCGGCCAAGCGCCGGGGTTCGGCCGCGAGGCCGCATCTCAGGTCAGCGAGTGCGTTGAAGGTCAGGCGGCGCCGGTCAGCTGAAGAAGCGCCGCCTCGGCGGCGGCGCGTGTAAGGCCCGACACCGCCCGGCCCGTCGCCCGGTCGAACAGGATGACGGTGCCGTCCTCGGTGCGGATGCAGGAGACGGCGCCCGAATTGGCGGCCGGAGCCGGGGGAGGAGCGGCTCCGGCCGTTCCGGTGAACCGGGGTGCGGGCGGTTCAGCCGGATCCGGGGCAAGAACCCCGGAATGCGTCCGGACCGGGGAGGAGGACGGCCCGGACGATGGGAAAGACGATTCGAAYTCRRAAAGCGGAGGAAGCGCGTTCATGCCGCCTCCCCTTGCATCGCGRGGCGGCGATGGCCGGCCAGCCATTCATAGCTGACGCCGGCAATGCCCAGCCGGCGGCTCGCCGCCACCASCTGGGCCCAATGCTGCGGCGCGATGCGGCCGCGCCGGCGCATCTGGCGGGCGGCCTCGTAGCTGCAGCCGACATCRGTGGCGAAGGCGCCGATGCTCTGCCAGCGGTCGATTAGCCCCGAGACACTCKTGGGCAGCCCCGAGATATTCGTGGGCAGCCCCGAAACAGTCGTGGGSAATGCGGAAATGCTTGCGGGATGTTCGATCATGCGYTAAGCGTACGTTATGTACGAATGATGCGCAAGCGAAATCGTACAYAATGGACGATCATTYTCGGGCATTTTGTACGAYGATGGATTCTCGGCACAGATTGCAGCAGGCGCGCGCCCAGGCCGGCTATGCCACGCCGAGCGATGCGGCRCGCGCCTTGCGCGACATCAACAAGAACACGCTGATCAGCCATGAGAACGGCAACCGGCCGCTGTCGCGCAAGGCGGCGGAGAAATAYGGCARGCTGTTCGGCGTCGACCCGGGYTGGCTSCTRTTCRATGGGGAAGGCGCGGAGACGGCACCCGTCCACCTTGCGCCCTCGCCYGTCACCGTCGACGTGCCGATCGTGTCCTGGATCAGCGCCGGCGAGCTCGGCAGCCAGGAGAGCGTGGTCAACCTTTCCGAGTACCCGACCATTCCCACCGCCGACCTCGAGGAAGGCGAATGGATCGCGCTGCGCGTCGACGGGCCGTCGATGAACAAGATCTCGCCGCCGGATTCGATCATCTTCGTCAATTTGCGCGACAAGCGGCTGGTGACCAATGGCTGCTACGTGATCTCGGACGAGACAGGCCGCGCCACCTACAAGCGCTACCGCCCCAACGACACCCCGCCCTTCCAGCCAGCGTCGTATCTGGATATCCCCCCGCCTGAACTGGAGGGGGCAATTACCATCATCGGCCGGGTGAAAAGGTCGATGATCGATATGTAGGCGCCAATCTCCCCCCTCGAGGGGGAGATGTCGCCGAAGGCGACAGAGGGGGTCGTCTCACATCGAGCGCCAGCGCCCTTTGTGACGCCGTGCGAGGTTGGCGCTCCATGTGAGACGACCCCCTCTGGCCGCTTCGCGGCCATCTCCCCCTCAAGAGGGGAGATTAGGGCGCTCCTGCAATTTCTGCTTGCATTTTGGAACAAAAACAGAACTATGTAAGCAGCCACGGCAGCAGCCGCGGTAACTCCGGGGGGAGGATCGATCATGTCACGCTGCACCGGCGCGTTCGCGCGTGCGTTTGCTGGATGGGTTTCGCGCGGCACGGTGCTGGCCTTCGCGGGGATGGTGGTGCTTGGCGGGCTGAGCGGTCCGGCGTCCGCCGCCGTGAGGAACTATGCGCTTTGCTTCGGCGATGAAAAAAGCGCAGGCGATGACAAAGCCGCAGCCGACCAGCGTATTGCCGCCTGCACGGTGATTGCCGAGGACATCACCGAGGCATCGCCTCTGCGCGCCAAGGCCTATTTCTACCGAGGCTTCGCCCGCGACGACAAGCAGGACTGGGACGGCGCGATCGCCGACTATAGCGAGGCGATCGCGCTCGATCCCAAGCGGACTTCGGCCTATTTCAACCGCGGCGCCGACTGGTACGACAAAGGCGACGACGACCGCGCGATCGCGGATTTCAACATCGCCATCAGCCTGGAGCCGTCCGACAGCCAAGCCTATTCCAGCCGGGGCTCGGCCTTCCTGCACAAGGGCAAGGTTGACGCGGCCATCCTCGACTTCCAGCAGGCGATAGAGGCCGATCCGCGAAACGGCAGGGCGCATGCCGAGCTCGGTGCCGCCTTGGCCGCGACAGGCGAGCAGGAAAAGGCGATCGCCGCATATGACGAGGCGGTCCCCATCGATCCGACGGACGTGATCGCCTTGGTCAACCGCGGCATCGCCCACGCCGCCAAGGGCGGGTTCGACCGCGCGATTGCCGACTACGACACAGCGCTGGGCGTCGATCCCAAGAGCGCCGACGCCTATGCCAAACGCGCCGCCGCCTGGGTCGGCAAGAAGGAGTGGGTGCGCGCGATTGCCGACGCCAACAAGGCGATCGCGCTCGATGCCGGAAACATCGACGGCTATTACTACCGGGCCGTCGCCTGGGCGAACAAAGGCAACAATGACCGCGCCATGGCCGATTTCGGCAAGGTGATCGCCCTCGATGCGAACGATGCCGGAGCCTGGCTCGGCCGTTCGCTGACGCTGGCCCGAAATGGCGATGCCACCGGCGCGGCGGCAGACTGCCGAAAGGCCATCGCGCTCGATCCGAAAAAGAATGGTGCTTGCGATACGGGGCCGATTGGTGTCGAGGCGCCCGCCGCAACACAGGATCGGGCCGCCGCCAGGATATTGATCGAACGCGCCGGGACGCGGCTGGCAAGATACGGCGTGGACGGCGCGCTGCTCGATTTCGACAAGGCGATCAGCCTCGATCCCGACAATGCCGACGCCTATCTGGGCCGCAGCCGCGCCAAGGCACTCAAGGGCGATCGAGCCGGCGCGGCTGCGGATTGCCGGCGTGCTGTCGAACTCGACCGCAACCGGAAAGGAAGCTGCAGCCAGCAGGTAGCTGGCGCCGAAGGCAAACCCGTTGCGGCGCGGGGTTCGGAACAGCCCAAGCCAGCGACCGCAAGCGCGGCGCCAGCGGTCGTCCCGGACCTGACTGCGACCGACGATACGCTGACCGCCAAGGCCATGGCGGCGACGGACCCGCAGGCCCTGGAACTGATCCTGGGCGGCGATGCCTGGCTGGACATGGGCAAATACGACAAGGCGATCGGCGCCTATGACCGGGCGATCGTTCTCGACCCCGGCAACCGCTTCGGCTATTTCGGCCGAGGCAAGGCCAGGGCAGCCACGCGCGATTACGCCCGAGCGATCGCCGACTTCGACAAGGTGATCCAGCTCGCTCCCAATTTTGCCGCGGCGCATTCCCGACGCGGCCTCGCCAAGGTGACGTCGGGCGATGCCGAGGGCGCGCTTGCCGACTGCGACCGGGCCGCGACGCTCGACCCGAAAGCGCGCGACGCCCACTATTGCAAAGGCATGGCCTGGCACGCCAAGGGTAACGCCGGACGCGCGATCGCCGCTTATTCCGTGGCGATCGGCATCGATCCCAAGCACGGCGCCAGCTATTACGGTCGCGGCATAGCGCGCGCAGACCGGAAAGACTATGCCGGCGCCATCGCCGATTTCGACCAGGCGCTCAAGCTCGACGCCGGCAATGCCGACTACACCATCGCCCGCAAGGCAGCGGTGGCGGCGACGGAAGAACACGCCGCCGGGTCTGATGCGGGCTTGGCCAAAGCTGGCGGCCCCGACATCGCAGCCGACGGACAGAGCGCCACCACGGTTGCGCCGACCGAGACCCTGTCCACGGCCAAGACGAGCGCAAGCGACGATATTCCGCTTGACGATTCGAAGTTGGCGAAGCTGATCGACACCGCCGACCCTCGCGTCCTGGTCGCGGTATCCAAGGGCGACAGTCTCGTGCGGGACGGCAAGTATGACGAAGCGATCGAAGCCTATGAAGAAGCCATCGCGATCGCTCCCCAAAGCCCCCTCGCCTATTTCGGTCGCGGCAAGGCCTTTGACGCCAAGAAGGACTTTGCCCGCGCCATCGCCGACTACGACAAGGCCATCGCCATTATTCCGGATGTAGCCGCGCCGCTCATGCGCCGTGGTCTGGCCAAGGCTGCGGCCGGCGATCCGGACGGCGCGCTTACCGATTGCATCCAGGCCGTAAAGCTCGACCCGCAAGCGAGCGGCGCCTTCTTCTGTTCCGGCGCGGGCTGGTACGCCACCGACGACTTGAAACGAGCGATCGAGGCCTTTTCAGCAGCTATCGAGATCAATCCGAAAGACGCCGCCAGCTATTATGGTCGTGGCATGGCGCAAGCCGACGGCAAGAATTATGCCGAGGCGATCGCCGACTTCGATCGGGCCGCTAAGCTGGACCCGCACAATCCGAACTACGCGGCCGCGCGCCAGGCGGCGGTGGCCACGCAGGCGAAAGGCGGCACCCTTGTAGTAGAAGGCATAGCCTCGATCGACGCAAGAAGAATTGTCTTACCACCCTAAAACCAAAGAACAAAAAAAAGAACTTATTATCTTGTATTTGCCTTTAAATCCCGTTATATCACGGATACGTGAAACGGATCGTGTTTAGCGGAGGGGTCATGAACAAATCGGTCCGGGCAAATCTGATTTTCATTCTCGCGACGCATGCCTGCGTCCTGGCGGACGCCGGTCATCGTGCATGCCGAGGATGTAAACTATCATCCGCAGAACTTTACCCAGCCCCTGAGCGCGGCAAGAGGCACGATCAGTCCCGCCGGCGGCGGCGCCGTCTACCTGAAGCCGGAAGATCGGTGCAATCTGGTGGTGAAGGAATTCGGCTGGGATCGCGACCAGTGCGGCACGATCGACCAGCTGATCTTCGGCTTCGCGCCGGAGATCGACAACCTGACTGTCGAGAAGCCGGTATCGGACGGCTATGTCAGTCTCGCCGACTGGGACAGCGCCGACCGCAACGAAGAGATTAGATCCCTCGAGGAAAGCTTCAAGGAATCGGTGAAGTCGCAGCGCATCGGGAAGAACATCAGCTTCGACGGCTGGCTGGTCTACCCGCAGATCGATAAGGGCAAGAACGTCCTCTACTACGCCAATATCCTCAACTGGGGCGGCGACAGGACCATCAACATCTCCGTCTCGATCTTCGATCGCCAGGGCTATGTTCCGATCAAAGTCGTGCCGGTGAACAGCAACATCACCAGCGACGACGTGCAGAAGATCGTCGCGGCGTCGGCGGCCGCCTACAAGCCACAGGCCGGCTCGTCCTATTTCGAATTCTCCAGCGGCGACAAGGTGGCGGGTTATGGCGCGCTCGGCGTTCTGGCGACGATGCTGGGCGTCAAATATGGCGGGGCCGCGAGCGCCGGGCTCATCGCGCTGTTGCTGGTGGTGCTGAAGAAAGGCGCCTTCATCCTGCTCCTGCCGCTGATCTGGCTGAGAAGGCTTTTCAGCCGGAACAAGGCGGGCAGCTAGAGCAGGCCAGCGATTCCATGAAACGCTGGACTGCTCTAGATGCATGATGCCGAAAAGCGTGAAGCCGTTTTCGGGCGACATCATGCTCTATCTCCTTGATTTAGAGCCGGATTCAGATTTCGGATCGACCAGATCCGAAATCATCCGGCTCTAGGTCCCCAAAATTCGCTGAAAGCTGTGCAAAAGCCCTCCGCATTCGTTCGATTGCATGCTTCGCATGCATTGGCAGCGGCGCATAAGCCTTATCAGCCGGCAGCCCAATGCCCCTTCACCCAGTTGCCGGTTAGGCCCGGCGCCGAACGTTCGTACCCCAACAGCGATGGCGCCGGGCCGCCACCGATTGAATTTTCCGGAAAAAAGCCCGCTGCCCGAGGCGTCGGCAGTCGACTGGCAACCTGACAAGGAACGGGGACACCGCTCCACAACCGGCGCTCAAGGGTGCATGGCTACGGCTGCAATGCACATGATTAACGTTAGGGCCGGTCGGCAAAAGACGTCATCTCTCGATTGCCTGACGATCGCGCTATTGGTCGAACACGTCAGGGCCGGCTCTAAATCAAAGAGATAGAGCATGATGTCGCCCGAAAACCGCTTCACACTTTTCGGCATCATGCTCTAGGCGCGGACCCGCCGACCGATGCCCTTCTTCAGTTCGCCCTACCCCAGGAATTCATTGCTGAAGTAGGCGGAAAAATCCGGCTTCGTCGCCAGCGCCTTGCCGTTGCCGTCGAGCAGGATGCCGGAGGAGAACAGGTAGCCGCCCATGGCCTTGACCTTGGCCTTGTCGATGGTGCCGATGGCGCCGGCGGCGCTCTTCAGGAAGTGGCCGTCGTTCAGCGCCTTCAAAGAGGCATGGATCAAGGCCGGGTTGGTGAGCGTGTCCTTGTTGGCGGCGATCAGCAACTCGCCGGCTGCCTGCGGCTGGTCGACGGCGAGTTCGTAGCCGCGCCGGGTGGCCTGCACGAAGGCGGCGGCCGCCTTGGGGTTGGCGGTGAGGAAGGCGTTGCTGGAGGCGATGAAGGTGGTGTGCTGGTCCGGCACGCCGTAGTCGGCATAGCGGAAGTTGCGCTGCTTCTGGCCCTTGAGCGCGGCCTCGATGCCCTCCCAGGTCGAAACCTCCAGCGTGAAGTCGACCGCGCCGCTGGCTAAAGCCTCATAGGCGGAGGTGCCGAGCGTCACCGTCTTGAAATCGCCCTTGCCGCCGTCATGGCGGATAATCGTCGAGATCAGCGCGTTCTCCCAGGCGCTGCCGAAGCCGCCATAGGTCAGCCCGTCGAGATCCTTCGGGCTCTTGATTCCCGCGCGGTCGGCGTTGAAGACCACGCGGCCGGTCTCCGACTGGACGACGGCATAGACGGCTTTCAGATCGGCGCCGGCGCTCTTCTGGGTGAACAGGCCAAGCGCGCCGGAAATACCGAAATCGGCAACGTGGTTGGCGATCAGCGTGCCCGAGCCGGTGTCGCCATAGGGYAGGATTTCGACRTCGAGCCCGGYGTCCTTGTAGAAGCCYTTGTCGCGGGCGACGAACAGGCCGATATGGTTGGTGTTGACGGTCCAGTCGAGCGCAACGGTGATTTTCTGCGCGGCGGCCCGGGCGCGCGTGACGCCCCCGGCGAGCGGGGCCAGCGGCAGGCCGGCGGCCAATGCCAGGAACAGCGCCTGGCGGCGGGTGAAGTCGGTCATTTCATGTCTCCATCAGTGAACGGGAATTCGGGTCGGACTGGCCAAGCAGCGTGTCGAGGATGCCGGCCTCGATCGCGGCCGCCTCGCGGGCGAGTGCCGCGCTTTCCGTGCGCGGCCGCGGCAGCGGCACGGCAACTTCGGTGACGACGCGGGCCGGGCGCGCCGAGAGCACATAGATGCGGTCTGACAGAAGCACCGCCTCGCGCACGTCATGGGTGATCAGCAGCGCCGTCCAGCGATGGCTTCGCCACATGCCTTCGAGCCAGCGCTGCATGGCGGCGCGGGTCAGTGCGTCGAGCGCGCCGAAAGGCTCGTCAAGCAGCAGCATGTCGCGCTGCTGCACCACGGTGCGCAAAAGGGCGGCGCGCTGGCGCATGCCGCCGGAAAGCTCGGCCGGCCAGGCGGGCTCGAAGCCGGCAAGGCCGAACTCGGCGAACAGAGGCGCGACGCGTTCGCGCGCTGTGCTGCGCTTCACGCCCTGCACCTCCAGCCCCAGCGTCGCGTTGTCGATGATGCGCCGCCACGGCATCAGCGCGTCACGCTGCGGCATGAAGGCAAAGCGGGCGCCATGGTCGTCGAGCGGCGCGCCGTCGAAGCGCATCTCGCCCTCGCCCCGGGTCGCGCCGGTGAGCAATTGGAACAGCGTCGACTTGCCGGCGCCGGAAGGCCCAAGGATGGAGACGAACTCGCCCTCGCCGACATCAAGCGAAACGCCGGCGAGCACGTCCAGCGCGCCGAAGCTCTTGCGGACGTCGCGGAGCTCGAGCCGGGTCATCGTTCCGGATGCGTCGGAGCGGCGCATAACCCCGCCCCTAACCTCTCCCCACAAAGGAGAGCGGGACGAGAGCGAAGGCACCTCGGCGGCCGGTGTTTGTCGCGTGGGCTGGGCAGGAGATTCCCCCCCTTGTGGGGAGGGGTTAGGGGTGGGGGTAGTTCGTAAAGCGCCTGCCCTCTCCCACGGCATCGCCAGGCGCTGGACCAGCACGGCCAGCCCGAACAAGCCAAGCGTCAACGCCGAACTGACGGCGACCGCCGCGAGCACCAGGTCCGGCCTGAAATTGTTCTTGGCGCTGAGCATGTAGATGCCCAGCCCCTTCGCGGCACCGGCATATTCGGCAAAGATCGCGCCGACCACGGCATAGGTGATSGAGATGCGCAGGCCGGCGAAGAAATAGGGAAGCGCCGAAGGCAGGCGCGCCAGCCAGAAAATGCGCCAGCGCCCYGCCCCCATGGCGGCGAGCATCTGGGCAATCTCCTTSYYCGTMGCGGCATAGCCCTCSACSAGCGCCACCATCATCGGGAAGAAGGTGACGAGCGCCACCAGCAGGATCTTCGGCAACAGCCCGAAGCCGAACCACAGCACCACCAGCGGCGCGATCGCCACCAGCGGCAAGGTCTGGCTGGCGATCAGGATCGGGAACAGCGCGCGGCGCAGGGTGGCCAAGAAATCGACCAGCGCCGAAAGCACGAAGGCGGCGGCGAGCGAACAGGCGAAGCCGGCAAGCGTGGCGCGGATGGTGGGAAGCGTGTTCTCGGCCAGCGCGTCGCGGTTCTCCCAGGCCTGCGCCAGCACGCGCGACGGCGCCGGCAGCACGGTGGGCGCAATGCCGCCGAGGCGGGCGTAGAGATCCCAGGCCAACAGCAGCAGGCCGAGCGAAGTGGCGGCGGGGGCGATTTTGGCGATGGCGCCGGCGACGGCTGATCTCCCCCCTCGTGGGGGAGATGTCCGGCAGGACAGAGGGGGGCGCGAAGGATCGCCACCTTTCGAGATTTGTGCGGGAGGTGCTGAGCGCAACCAACTGATAGGCCGGCGGGACAGCGCCCCCCTCTGCCTTGCCAGGCATCTCCCCCACAAGGGGGGAGATTGGACGTCACCGCGGCCTTCGCCTATCGTCGAAGGTAGACCTGCCCCCTGCGCAGCAGGATCAGGCTTGGGGGCATTTCCCCCATATATCGGAGCGAACGGTCCAACCACGGCACTAACCTCGATGGCACGTTTAGGCGCGCACTCAAACCGCGGTCGGGCTGTTCGCCGAAATGGTGATGTCGAGGGTCACGTGGCCGGCGCCCGGGCCGAAGCGGCAGAAGGCTTCGTTGAGCGTGGCGAAGATCGCGCCGGCATCGCCGCGCAGCTTGGTGCAGAAATGCTTGGAGCGCTCGAAGACGCCCGACTGCTTCAGGAAGTCGATGCAGCCGTAGATCTCGTCCATGTGGTTGCCGGTGCCCATCACATAGAGTGAGAACTGGGCGGCCGCCGGCTGGCCGGTCGAAGGTGTCGCCTGCACGGCGCGGATCGCGGCCACCTTGCGCTCGTCGAGCGGAATGGCGGGGCCGCCGATCTCGTCGGAGCGGCAGAACGGATCGTCGGGCTCGCCGGGACAGCCGCGCGAGACGGCGGCCGACAGCACGCAGTGCTTGCCGCTTCTCGCCGCCGCCACGAACAGGTCGCGCATGGCCGGGAACAGCACTTCGGGCGGCCCGACCAGCAGCGTGGCGATGTCGTCGGTCTCGATGCGCAGCCTGTCGCGATAAGGATCGAGCGCGCCGAGCGAGCCGAGGATGACGCCGACGAAATCGTCGGCCATRGGATAAAGGGAAAYCTGTGCGCCTGAAAACATGGCCCGCCTCGCTCCGCTGGTATTATCCAGATCAGCTTTAGGGTCCGTGGGCTTGCCGCCCGCATCTCAGCCCCGACCGTACGGAGCACCCCTGTGGATGGCGGCGTTAAAGCACCATTCCAAACGAAGGGGAAGCGATTTTTTTGCCGGCGTCGCGGGAATGTGAGGTGGAGGAACGGCGACCGGGATGGAGAGGTGCCGGCTGAGAAACCGCCAATCTCCCCCCTCGTGGGGGGAGATTAAGCGCCTCGGCGTCCCGCGTTATAAGATTTTCGCGGTTTTCTTATAACTCCCTTGAAATTCAGATCGATAGACACGTCGGCGCTCCAAGCGCGGCGACCCCCTCTGTCGCCTTCGGCGACATCTCCCCCTCAAGGGGGGAGATCGTTATCGTTCAAATTGTACGAATGTYGCTTGACCACTTCTCGTACGTAACGTACGATATTYYCCTTCTTCCGAGGGGATTTGCTTGAACACCGCGAACCATGCCGCTTTCGCCGACCTCTCCCGCCCGCTTCCGTCACTGCTGCCGCTCGCCGAGCGCGAGCGTCTCGCCGGCGCCTGGCGGATGGCCAGCCAGGACATCGCCGACGACATCCGTTTCATCCGGCAATATCTGAAGGTGATCGCCGAAAAGGACGAGCGCCTGTCGACCGGCACGCTGGTGCACGGGCCAGCCTATGTCGAGGCCTGCGCGGCGTGGCTGCCGCAGACGGTGGCGCGGTATCTCGGCAATCTCAGGCTGATCAGCGAATGCGAGTATGCGATGACCGCGGCGGGCGTGCGGTTCGCCAAGTCGAGCGACGCGTGGGAGTGAGCGCCACCTTCTTCACGAGATGATTGGATAAGACCGAACGCCGGCGGGACAGCGCCCCCCTCTGTCCTGCCGGACATCTCCCCCACTTGGGGGACACTTGGGAGGGAGATTGGTTGTCGCCTTGGCCTTCGCCAATCATCAAGGTTGCAAAGAGAGCGCCGGCGGCAAAGCTGCAAATCTCCCCAGCTGTTGGGGGAGATGTCCGGCGGGATAGAGGGCGCGAAGGAACGCGGCCCAGGCAGCCGCGCTCTCAGCCCTTGGATTTCGACTTGGCCGGCTTCTCCGCCTTCGCGGGCTTCTCGGCTTTCTCCGCCTTCGGCTTGTCGGCCTTGGCGGCGGCTACCTTCTTGACCGCCTTGGCTTTCGGCTTCTTGTCGGCGTCGATCTCGGCCGTCGCCTGGTCCCAATGCTGCAGATGCGCGCCTTCGGGCCGGCCGGCCTGTTCCCAGATTTCGTGCGCCCGCCGGCGAATGCGTTCCTGCTTGTCGTCCGTCACTGTCGCCTCCTAAGGTTGGGACCGTTCCCCGAGGCGCAAACATTAGCCGAATTTTCGCGCGCCGTCTCGGGGTGCGCAACCGGTTTGGGGACAGGCACGGCACCGGTGGCGGAGGCCGGTGCCGGCGGTGGGCATCAGTGACTGTCGGACACAACCGCGACGCCGAGATGCGCGGCCTTCTTGGTGATGAGGCCGGCCAGATCGGCGTCGGAACGATCTGTTCCGGTGCGCTCGCGCAAGAGCGCGATCGCCTGCTTCATCGACAAGAGACCGGTGCGGTGCTCGGCCAGCAGCTTGTCGACATGCTGGGCAATGTGGGGTGTTTCGACATGGGGATGATGCATGGGTGCGACTCCTTCCCGGGCGCCGGGGGAGCCGCCGTCCTCCCGCCCGGAGGCGGGAGGACCGATGGCTCGCAGGCGCCGGACGTTATTGTATCACCTCTATGACCCGGCGCGTGCTGGGATCGATCAGCACGGTGTGGTCGTTCACGACAGCATACCTGTAGTGGACATCCGGCACCTGCTGCAGTTCGACCGTATCCGGCACCGTGGAGCCGATACCCAGTTCGAGGCCGAGCACATTGACCGAGGCGACCGGGTGCTTGTGGACATATTCCTTGACGACGGTCTGCTGCTCGGGGGTGACGATCACCTCGTCGGCAGCGGCAATGCCTATGCCGGCCATCAGAGCCAGGCCGGCGACAGCAGGAATGAGAGTAGTTTTCATCGTTCGTCTCCTGTTGTGTTTGGCGAGCTCCGCCATGCCTCCGCCGAGGCGGAAACATCGACATGTCGAACTTAGGAGCTCCCGGGGCAAACGCCTGCGTCCGGCTCTTGTTCCGTCGGCGGCGCCTAATTGATCCGGTCGTCCCGGGGCGGAACACTTGCCGCGGCTTTACATTGATAGGCTTTGGGCATTGAAAGGCTCTGGCAATCCAGGAAGGAGCGCACGCATGAACGAAGGTCTCGTCAGGAGCGAGATCAGGCTTCGCGCCCCGGTGGTGGTGGTGCGCGACGCCAAAACCGAGCGTGTCGGGCCAGACGCAAACGCCTGATGCCGCACTGAAGCGCGGAGTTGAAACAAAAGCAGCCCCTCGCGATCACGAGGGGCTTTCGATTCCGGAGCGAATGGTCCGCCCGGCGGTCTCGGATCCGATCGGACTGGTCGTTTCGCGCAGGGATCACGCGACGGCCGAATCGCTGCCAATCGGTCGGCACCCCGTCGCAAGGCATGCCGGCACCGGCCTGTCGCCCATGCGCAACATTTCTCGCCGCCGGGAGCCCGGACGGGGCAGCCAATGGTCATCGGAGGACGGGGGTAGACCGTGTCAGCCCAGCGACGATTCGCCAAGCGCTTCGGTGAGAAAGGACGCGGCGATCAGGTCGTCCGCGTCGATGCGTAGGGAGCCCTCGCCGCCCCCCATGATGGCCGCTACCTTCTGGAAGGCCTTCATTTCGTGTTCGGTGATCCGGGCGTCCCGCATCCTGGTCCGCAGATCGGCGACACGCATCCCGAGTGAACGGGATGTTCCGATTTCTCGTTTCGACATATTGATTAGCCTCCTCCCCCACCCTTGCCTGTCTTGCCGCCGCCCGAATCCCCATCCTGCCCGTCGCTTGTGTTCTCTATGAGGCAACGGGGATCCAGAGCCGGCAACGTCGGCTCCGCCGGAAGGTTCCGTTAGCGTATGGTAACAAAATAATACTAGCGCCCGCCCACCGCGCAGCTGTGGCGACGGGCCGGCGATGATCCCGCCTAGCGATGCCAACGCCGCTGGCCGCAGCTTGTTCCCGAAAAAATACCGGCGCCGGCCGACCCCCGCGCTTTGGGGAAACAATTTCGGAACAATGCTTTTCAACTCGGGTTTAACCCAGCGAAGGGACCGAACTTCCGAGGAGAAACACTATGAGACATTTGCTGATCACGAGCATGCTCGCACTAGGCGTCGGTTGCGGCGCCGCAATGGCTCAGAGCGCCCAGACGGGCGGAGACAGCAGCTGCGCGTCCGGCCAGACGGACTGCCAGAAGGGCGGCAAGGCGGGCGAAAAGGTCCAGGGGAAGGCCAAGATGGGCGAGCAGGCGCAGGGCAAGGCCGGCGCCAAAGTCCAGGAACAGGCGCAGGGCAAGGCCAAGGTTCAGACCAATGAGCAGGCCCAGGGCCAGGCGGGCGCGAACACAGACCAGAACGCCCAGGACAACACCCAGCTGAAGAAGAAGCAGCAGGCCCAGGGCAAGACCAAGAATGGCACTGAGCAGAACGCCCAGGGCAACACCCAGCTGAAGAAGAAGAACCAGCAGGCCCAGGGTAAGACCGGAACAAGCGCCGAGCAGAACGCCCAGGGCAACGTCGACCAGAACAGCAGGACGGCGTCGATCAACAACGTGACCGTCGAGCAGAAGACGCAGGTCACGCAGATCATCCACGAAACCAATGTCGAGCCGGTTCGCGACGTGAACTTCGAGATCTCGGTCGGCATCGAGGTGCCGCGGCACAGGATCCACCTGCATCGCCTGCCGTCGCGCATCGTCAAGMTCATCCCGGCCTATGAGGGCTATGAGTATTTCGTGCTGGCCGACGGACGCATCGTCATCGTCGACCCGGACACCTACGAGATCGTGCTGATCCTCACCTGATCCGGACGGCTTCGCTAAAAAGAGGCCCGCATCACTACCAGCGATGCAGGCCCCTTTGCGCCTAGAGCCGGATTCAGATTTCAGGTCGAATCGACCTGAAATCTGAATCCGGCTCTAAATCAAGGAGATAGAGCATGATGTCGCCCGAAAACCGCTTCACACTTTTCGGCATCATGCTCTGGGCAACAACAGAACCGACGCCAGGCGCAAAAAACGCAAACCCGCCGCCTGCGAGTGCAAGGCGGCGGGTTTGCGTCCCCGCCGATGAAGGGACGATCTCGGCGGTGGTACGGGAAGATGCGGGATTCAGCCGAGCAGGATGCCGGCGGCGACGACAACGGCGCTGAGACCGAGCAAAGGCCCGAGAAGCCATCGCGCCTGATAGACGCTGCGGTCCATCAGTTCCTCCTGATCAATGTTCTGGTTGGGAACGGATCGGCTGCCGGTTGGTTCCTCCAGCAAAAGTCCCCGGACCTTAGGTCCCGCCTGCGACACGGTCGAAAGCCCCATGGAAAGGAGGCTCCCGGAAGTCTTGCGGTCCTCCCGGAAAAGGTGCATGGGTCAGGACGGGTAGAGAAATGGGTAAGCTCGCCGATGACCGTATACGGTCGCGGCGTTGGGTTGGGCAAATGTATTTTCCGCAGTTTCTTGTGGGAATGACAGCAACGCTCCTGGTGGTTCTCGGCTGGACTTTTGTRTCCACCGGATCGATGTGGGAAGCGCTGGGCTGGACGTTCCTGGCGGGCGTGGTGCTGCAGGCAGGCTACTTCGTGGCGGTGCTGTGGCTGGTGCACGGGGAAAGCCGCGTCACCGACGAGAGCAAGGCCGACACCGCATCGGCGCCAGCCGAGCTGCCCGGACCGTTCGAGCGGGATGGCATCATCCACGCCTTGCTGGCGTGGCTGTTCCCGAAGCTGATGTCCTAGACCGGTTCAGCTTTTCACAGAATCGCTGATCCGCTCTAGGTATTGCTCCAGAGCGGTTCAGCTCTGTAGAAGCGCCGCCGACACGCCTCGGAGCCGAAACGCCCTCGCTTCGGCGAAGCGGGCGGTCTCCAGATCCTGCGAGTTCGACGTATTGCGGCGGCGCGGAACGCCGCTTGGCCGTGCTCTTCGGCTGAAACCACGGCATCCATCCCAGGGGCCTCGCGACAGAGCCTCGCTCTTGCTTCGCCCTGGGATGATGCCCCGGCTGACGCGACGTGCCGGCGCGGCGCGTCAGCGCGCCGCTGCGGGCGAGGCCGAATGCGCCGACTGCGCGGACGAGAAGACGACGACGGCAAACAGCAGCACGCCGGCGCCGACGATCAGCGAGCCTACGCCCAGGACCGGCTCCATCGCGTCAATCCCTTGCGCGTATTTCAGGTAAAGCGCCGGCAGCATGACCACCAGGCCAAGCGTATAGAGGCCGTAATGGATCATGGCGATGCGGCGCTCGGCCTTGGCCGGATTGAGCGCGTAATAGCCGCCGAAGATCGCGCTGGTCACCCAGCCCAGAAGATTGAAGTGCGCATGCGCGGGAAAGGCGCTGTGGTCGCCTGAAATCCCCATCTTCAGCCCGATCGCGATGCCGAGGATGAGAAAGATGATGGCGGTCTTGAAGAAAAGCTCCGAAACCCGTGGCATATCTTGTCCTCCCGATGCCCTGTGAAACCCTGCATCGCCAAGTCTACACCCGGCACGGCTTATTAGTCATCACGCAATAGTGAAGTGTGATGCGATGCCAACCACCGACGCCGGCGGGACAGAGGGGCGCGAAGGAACGCGGCCGCAGGCTTTGTTTTTCTCACTAGAGCCGGATGATTTCGGATCTGGTCGATCCGAAATCTGAATCCGGCTCTCAATCAAGGAGATAGAGCATGATGTCGCCCGAAACCGCTTCACACTTTTCGGCATCATGCTCTGGCGCCGGAATACAGAACGCCGCCAGGAACGGACCCTGGCGGCGTCGCTGCTCACCCTCTTGTTAGCTGCGGTCCGCCTTACGGCGACATCATGGCGGCTTCGGCGTTGATCTTGCCGGCAAGGACGCCTTGTGCCCAAGCCGTGACCTGGGCATCGACCGGCTTGTTGGCCATMGTCTGCAGCGCCGCCGTGAGCGAGGCCTGGTCGGTGCCGACCGCGGCSGCGGTGGCCGCCGCCTGGGCCTGCGCCGCMGCCGTCGTGTCGGCGGCGAGCGTGGCCTGCTCGGCAGTGATCTGATTCTGGACGTCGGTGATCTGCTGTGCGAGCGCCGCCTTCTGCTCGGGCGTCATCTTGGACTGGTCGGTCCCCTGCAGCGTGGCCAGTTGCGTGTTGAGCGCGTTGAGCGCCGCCTGGTCGGCAGCCACCTGGGCGGCCGCGGCAGCGGCGGCGGCAGCGGCGACCTTGGCTTTCGCCGACTGCGTCACGAAGGCCTGGATGGCCGCGAACTTCGGACTCTTGGAATTCAAATAGGCGTTGATGTTGCGCTGCAGCGAGTTCAGCCGGCCGAGCTTGGAATGGATGTTCCCGTTCGTCGAACTGTCGGGCGTGGCGGTGGTGGTCGTGTCAACCGTGGTGTCGTCGGCCTTGGCCACCTGCCCAGGAGCCGAGCCCGACTTGCCATGATTGCCGCTGTTGCCATTGCTGCCGGCGTTGCCGCCACCGTTGCCATTGCCATGGCCGCCGCCATTGCCGTTGCCGGCAAGCGCGGGATGGGCCGCGAGCGCCAGGACGGCAAGCGAGGCCAGAAGAGTTTTACGGATCGTCATCAGATATCTCCTGCGGTGAATCGCCACCTCCGCCCAACCGCTAGGGCGCCTCTTATGAGAATTCCCTAATGGCTGGGAGTAACTTTTATGAAAATGCGGTCCCGGCAAGGCGACAGACCAGGGGAGCGGCCTTCTCAACCCATCGAACACTCACATTAACTCATTGAAATAATTTGATAAAATAAACGACCCAACTCAATTCGGCCCTCTGGAACAATGAAGGCCCATGGCGCTTCGGACCATGGACCCAAGCCGGCCGGAACGATTGCCCCTTTTGCGGTTGCCGGCCCGGTTCCGAATGTCGTGAGATAGCCTTGCGGAAGGGGTGCGCGTCGCCTCTCTCGAAGACGCTGGGCGCTTCCGGAACCGATTGCCCGACACTCGCCGATTCAGTTCCGACTGTTAGAGCATGATGCCGAAAAGTGTGAAGCGGTTTTCGGGCGATTTCGGATCGACTCGATCCGAAATCATCCGGCTCTAAGGGCAAGCCCCTTTCACGCTGCTGAGCAGCGGCACATTCACCGTGGTCGAATAGCTGATCGGGAAGTTGCTGAAAAACGGGAAATTGATGACGAAGGCATAGCTGGCGTTCACATGCGCCATGCAGAAGCCGCCGCTTGCCGGATCGGTAGCGATCGTGACGTTCACATTCTGCAGGCCGAGCGCCTTGAGCTTCTGCGTCGCGATCGCCTGGATGTCGGACTGGGTCAGCGTGTTGTTGAGTTGCAGCGAGCGCGCGGAAGCCTCAAGCGTATAGCGAACGCTCGAGGTGGAATTCATCGACCAGCCGAAGGCGAAAATGCCGAACAGCAGCATGATCAGGAAAGGCACAATCAGCGCAAACTCGATAGCGGCGCCGCCGGAAGTATTGCCGGCAAACGCGCTGGCTTTTTGCTTGCACCGAGGCGCAATCGCAGACGGAATCGCTCTATCGGACACGGACCACCTGTTGATGGCCGATCGCGAGGCTGCCCGAGAACACACCGAAGGTGAAAGGCGGGGTCCAGGTGGCCGACGCCTGGATCTGGACGTAGATCGAGTTCTGCTTCGGCCCCGGGCACAGGGTCGCCTGGGCAACCACGGTCGATCCGCATTGGTAGATGCGGCTCACCGTGACCTGCGCGTCCGAGGGCTTGCTTTGCCAACTCGACAGCGCCGCGGCCTGGGTGACGCTGTCATCCGAGGCGCCCGCCAATACAAGGTTCGCCGCCGTCTTCACGCCGGCGCGCATCGACAGCGAACTGCTGACATAGGACCAGCCGTCGACGATGCCCAAAAGCGCGGCGCACAGAATGGGCAGCACGAGCGCGAATTCCACCGCGGCGACGCCGGAGCGGTTCTTGCGAAAGCGGTTCGCTGCTCGTCGCATGCCGCTACTCGACGAGCGCAACGGTCAGGGCCGCCGGAATGTCCCTCATTCCATAGCTCGAACAGTTCTGGTTGATATTCGAGTTGCCCGACCACGAGATCGTGTCGGCGACAACCTGGGTGCAGCCATTCATGCCCGAGAAATTGCCGAGATAGCTCACCAACTGCCTCGGGAAATAGATCGCGCCGGTCAGCGAGGAGGCGGCGGTGCCGTTGAAGGTGCTCGTCGCGCTGGTGCCGTTCCTGTCGCCATAGAACAGCACGCCGGAATAGGGTCCCGAGGTCGGCGCGCTCAGATTCACCGTGGCGTTGCCGTTTATGCTGACTGTGTTGCTGCCCGCCATGAAGATGGTTACCCCAGTGCAGGGCACGGCGCAGGTAACGACCGCGCCCGCGTTGATCTTCAAACTGCCCTGTACGACGTAAACGCCGGAATTAAGCGTGACAACGCCGCTGAGACTCATGCCGTTGCAATAGGTCCCTTCGTTGAGTAGTTGCGCCCCCTTGCCGTTGTTCACGGGCTGGCACTGGCCGCTGGCGGCGGGCGTCGGCAGGTCGGCAAACGGATCGGAGGCAGGCAGGGCCTGGGTGATCGGGGCGCTGCAAGCCATCGTCGGTTGGGTGCTAAGTGAAACGCCGCCGACCGATATCAGGCAGTCGGCCTGCAGGGTCGCCGAGCCCTGGAGCCTGATGGCATCGCTGGCCATCGAATTCGACGTTACGACGCATCCGACGAGCTTGACGCTGGTGTTGCCGGAGAAATTCGCCGCCTGCGAAGCCGTGGGATTGAGCGCCTCCACACAGCTCTTCGAGCCATTGGTGATGAGCGCAACCGCCCTCGCCTGTTCCGGCACCTTGCTCTGCGAGAAGATGGAAGTGAACATCCGATCGAGGTCTTGAGTGAGGATCACCTCGACCGCCTTCTTGGCCGTATTCGGTCCCGAGGTGGGCGGCGTGTTGACGACGATGGTGCCGGCGCCCCACCCATTCGAGGTGGCCGACTGCGTTGCGGCCGTGGTGATCGTCGGGTTGTCGGATCCCTGGACCTTTTCCAGCGCGCCAGCATAGGCGGCGGCGTCCGCCGCCGCCTGAAGCTTGAGGCTGGAATAATACCAGTAGGACGTCTCGACGCCGAGGCCGGCGCCACCGACGACCACCGGCAGCGTCAAGGCGAAAATGACGGCGACGTTGCCACCCTCGCCTAACCGCAACCGACAAGCGGCGAGCAATCGCAAGATTCGACCGAACGATATCATGGCGCACCATGCCCAAGCTGACCCAGCCGGCAGGTGAGCACTACGCGCGTGAATGAATGGCTAATTTTTTCGCTCGACTTGCGTCGTTCAGACCCTAGGGGGCATGTTGGCCCGCCTTGCGCCGCCAGTACTGGGACTAAAGACCTATGTATCTACAGACTTAAGGCTTAAATCACGGATAAAATTATAATTTTAGCATTTGTGAATTTTACTCTTTTCGGAAATAGGCCGTAGAGGCGGCGCGCGTATCACTCTCCCGATATCCGGCGAGGGTGTTGCCATGATTGGACGTTTCTGGGCTTCGAGGCGCGGTAATTTCGCGATCACGACGGCAATTGCGATGGTGCCGCTGGTGCTTGCCGTGGCCGGCGCCGCCGACCTCGTCGGCACGACCGACGACGCGGCGCAGCTACAGAACTCGCTCGATGCGGCCGGTCTCGCCATCGGCACGAAATACCAGGCCACCATGTCCGCAAACGACGTGCTGCAGCTTGGCCAGACCTTCTTCGCGGCCAATATGACCGCCGCCAACGCCCAGGAATATTCCGGCAGCGTCGCCGGCTTCCAGGCCACCGCCAGCGGCGACCCGACCGGCTATTATATCTCGCTCACCTCCAGCATCAGCCGGCCGAGCTTCATTGCCAGCGCGGCCTCCTGGCAGGCGACGCGCTCGGCTTCGGTCAAGATCGCGCCTGGCGCCCCGGCCTGCGTGCTCGCGCTCGATCCCAGCGCCGGCGCCGCCGTCAACCTGCAGGGCTCGACCAACGTCGCGCTGAACGGGTGCGTGATCGCCGCCAATTCGAACGCCTCCAACGCCATCAGCCGGGGCGGCTCGGCGCTGCTCAGCGCGGCATGCGTGTCGACCGTCGGCTCGACCTCGGGCATAACGGCGCCGAACGCCACGCTTGCCTGCGACGCGCCGCTCACCAACCAGTACGCCTCCTTCGACCCGTTGGCCGACGTCGTCCCGCCGGCCTACGGGCTCTGCCAGCCAATCCCCAACGGCAAGTCGATCACGCTCTCGCCCGGCACCTATTGCGACAAGACCATCTCGGGAAAGGTCACGCTCAACCCGGGCACCTACGTCATGCGCAATGTCACCATCAAGCCGGGCGGCAATGGCAGCCTGACCGGCCAGGGCGTGACGATCTTCCTGATGGAGGGTTCGCAGCTCTACATCAACGCCAACGAGGTGGTGAACCTTTCGCCGCCATCCAGCGGCCCCTATGCCGGCATCACCATCTTCCAGGGCCACGGCAACACGTCGGCGCTGACGATCAACGGCGGATCCGGCTCGGTGGTGAGCGGCTTCATCTACGCCCCGGACGCGGCCATCACCTATGCCGGCAATTCCGACATGAGCTCGGCTGGCGGCTGCCTGCGGCTGGTCGCCGACACCGTTACGATGACGGGAAATTCGGCCATCAAGTCGGATTGCACCGCCGAGCTCGGCAGCCGGGAGATGTATGCCAGCCGGGTGATCACGCTGGTGAAGTGAGTGCGACGGCTGATCTCCCCCCTTGAGGGGGAGATGGCCGCGAAGCGGTCAGAGGGAGTCGCTGCGCGCGGAGCGCCAACGCTTTCCAGCGCGGCGTTTCCGGCAAAGGCAAGGCAGCGTTCGATGCGAGCCCCTCTGTCGCCTTCGGCGACATCTCCCCCTCGAGGGGGGAGATTACCGCTCCAGCACGATGTCGGCGCCCGGCTGCTCGTCGAAGAGCACGGCGCAACCAAGCTGGAGCGCCACCTGCGTCAGGGCGTTGGCGACGGCCTCGTCCGAGGAGACGAAGTCGCCGGTGAGCACGCGCAGTTCCTCGACGGCTTTCGACATCGGCACCACCCGCCCGGCGGTGCGATCGCTCGCGCAGGCGTCGACGACGCAAACAAGATCGATGAGTTCGTATCTGTTCATGGCGTCCTCCGCTGGAGCCGGAGGATTTCAGGTCGAGTCGGCCTGAAATCTGAATCCGGCTCTAAATCAAAGAGATAGAGCATGATGTCGTCCGGAAACCGCTTCACACTTTTCGGCATCATGGTCTAGCGCGCCATCCCTTCGCATGTTCAACGGCGTGGCCTGCGACCTGGTTCCGTTGCTGCGCTCGCTGCCGTCGCTTGACAAAAGACCGCTTTTGTTCGCTTAATGTTCCGCAAACGCCCCTTACAAAAGACGCAGCTAATGCTGCCATGCCGCATGGCGGGCGGGATGGAGAACGGAGCGCGCGATGCTTGCCACGAACGCCGCTTCGGCCGCCACCATCCTGCATGCCGATCTCGACGCCTTCTATGCCTCGGTCGAGCAGCTGCTCGACCCCTCGCTGCGCGGCAAGCCGATCGCTGTCGGCGGCGGCGTGGTCCTGGCGGCCTCCTATGAGGCGAAGGTTTTCGGCGTGCGCGGCGGCATGCCAGGGCGCAAGGCGCGCGAGCTTTGCCCGCAACTGATCTTCGTCGGCGGGCATTTTTCCGACTACCAGCGCCTCGGCGACGCCGCGATCAGGGTGCTCGACGATTTCACGCCGCTGGTCGAGCGCATCTCGATCGACGAGGCCTTCGCCGACGTCGCCGGCTGCACGCATCTGTTCGGGCCGCCGGACGAGATCGCCAAGACCATCCGCCGCCGCGTCAAGGCCGAGCTCGGCCTGCCGATCTCGATCGGCGTGGCGCGCACCAAGCACCTCGCCAAGATCGCTTCGCAGGTGGCCAAGCCCGACGGGCTGGTGGTGGTCGAGCCCGGCACCGAGCTTGCCTTCCTGCACGATCTGCCGGTGTCGCTGATGTGGGGCGTCGGTCCGGCGACGAAGGCGCGGCTGGCCGAAATCGGCGTCGAGACCATCGGGCAACTGGCGCGCACCCATAGCGGGGCGCTGGAGCGGCTGATCGGCCATGCCGCCGGCCAGAAGCTTGCAGCACTCGCCTGGAACCGCGACCCGCGAAGACTTGAAACGCACCGCCGCGCGATTTCGGCCGGCGCGCAGTCGGCGCTCGGCCGCAAGCCGGCGCTGCCGCGCGTCTTCGTTCCGACGCTTCTACATCTGGCCGACCGCGTCGCCAGCCGCCTGCGCGCCAAGGCGCGGCCCGGTCGCACGGTAACGGTGCGCGTGCGCTTCGCCGACATGCGCGCGGTCTCTCGCTCAGTGACGCTGGAGCAGCCGATTTCGGCGACGGCGATGCTGGCCGAAATCGCCGAGGAGCTGGTGCGCGGCGTGCTCGCCGCCAACCCCGGCGAAAGGGAAATCTCGCTGCTGGCCATCTCGGTCTCGCATCTCGAGGAAAGTGCCGCCCTGCAGCTCGAACTGCCGCTCGGCCTCGCCGACGAGAAGCGCAAGCCCGGCAGCCGCAAGGGCCTCGCCCGCTTCGGCGCCGACCGCGCCGTCGACAAGATCCGCGAGCGCTTCGGCCGCGAAGCTGTCGGCTACGGCACGGTGGCGCTGGAAGCGGCGCGCTCGGTGCCGGACGAGTTCAGGGAACTGGCGGAGAAGGAGTTGTGAGCGCCTGATCTCCCCCCTCGAGGGGGAGATGTCGCCGAAGGCGACAGAGGGGGTCGCCGCGCGTCAAGCGCCGGCGTTCTCTGCGAGGCCGGACGAGGTTGGACGACCCCCTCTGGCCTGCCGGCCATCTCCCCCTCGAGGGGGGAGATACGCGCTTCGGCGCGCCCTCACCCATTTCCGGAGGCGTGCGCTCGCATCGCGGGTGATGACGCTGCCATGGCCAAACCCAACGGCGTCGAATGAAAGATCGGCGAGCTTGCTTTGGCTCGCGCGACCTTCCTTCAAGTTCTCGAAACCGAGAGGGTCGCCGAGCCCCATGACGTTCATGAACACATCGGCCGCGAATAGCATTCGTCCCGATCGCCAAAGCAACGCGACCTGCCCCGCGCAATGCCCTGGAACGTGAATGACATCGATGCCCCCTGCGATCGGCAAAACTGTCCCGTCGATCAAGGGCTCGTCGATGGCGACGGGCGCCATGCGCTCGTTGTGATCGTAGAGCACCCGGCACAAGACCCGCCGCAGCATGCCGGGCGCCGGCGTCATCGGCCGGAACGGGCCGCCGGTCTCAGCCAGCGGAATGTCGAGCTGATGCAAATAGGTCCGCGCGCCGGTTTCCCGCACGATCGCGGCCGCGCTGCCGATGTGGTCGGGATGACCATGGGTGAGAATCAGATGCCTCAGCTGATCCGGCGTGTGGCCGAGCGCGCGGATTGCCGTGAAGACGGCAGCCTCCTTGTTCGGAAAGCCGGCGTCGACCAGCGCCAGCCCATCCTCTGCCTCGATCAGGTAGGCGTTTGCATTTCCCATGTGGACAACATGCACGCCGTCGATCACGCGCTTCGTAGCCATAGCCAACGCTCCCAGTTCGGTTTACACTGTACACAGCCGGGATGTTTACACTGTAAACGGAGATATGACAAGTGGATGCGCAGGCCGGACTTCGAGAGACGCTGATCGTCGAGGCGCTGAGGATGCTGGAGGCCGGGAGCGAGGAACCCACCTTGCGTGCGGTGGCGCGGGCCGCAGGCGTATCCGCCATGGCGCCCTACCGGCACTTCCCCGACAAGGCTGGCTTGATGGCCGCTGTCGCGAACCGCGGTTTCGAAATGCTGCGCGACATGCTGGCCGTCGCCGACGACAAGGCCGATCCCCGCGACGCCCTGTTCGCCCAAGGCATGGCCTTCATCAATTTCGCCCGGGCAAACCCTGCCCTGTTCCGGCTGATGTACAGCCATCAATACGGCCAGGCGGGCACAGACGCGGTTCGGGGCACCTACGACGTTCTGGCCGCGCGCGTGGCCAGCATCGTGCCCACGAACGCCGTTGCCGCCGCCACGCTCGCCTGCCGGTCGCTGGTGCAGGGCATGGCGACGATAGAACTAAGCGGCAGGCTGGCACCGGCGAAGCCCGACGACATTGCGGTTGCGCTGAGGCTGTTCGTCTCCGGATTGGGCGCCTAATCTCCCCCCTTGAGGGGGAGATGTCGCCGAAGGCGACAGAGGGGGTCCTGGCGCGTAGAGCGCCAACGCCCCGGCGAGCTCAGAAAAGGTTGGCGCCCTATGTGAGACGACCCCCTCTGGCCGCTTCGCGGCCATCTCCCCCTCGGGGGGGGAGATTTTGCGCTCGTCACTAAAAATCTCGGCGCTCATGTCGGATCGGCCCAGCCCCGTTCGTCCTAGGCGTGTAAAACGGCAACCACACGGAGAGAGAAACGATATGCCCAGCACCGTCCGCCTGCACCGCGTCCTGCCAACCAAGCCTGAAAAGGTGTACCGCGCCTTCATCGAGGCGGACGCGCTGGCCAAGTGGCTTCCGCCGAACGGCTTCACATGCACGGTCCATCACCTGGAGGCCAAGGTCGGCGGCAGTTTCCGGATGTCCTTCCGCAACTTCACCACGGGCGMAAGCCACGCCTTCGGYGGCGAGTATGTCGAGCTCGYTCCGGGCGAGCGCGTGCGCTACACCGACAAGTTCGACGACCCCAACCTGCCCGGCGAGATGCAGGTGACGGTGACGCTGAAGAAGGTTTCGGTAGGCACCGAGGTCGAGATCACGCAAGCCGGCATCCCGGACGCCATCCCGGTCGAGGCCTGCTATCTCGGCTGGCAGGAATCGCTGCGCAATCTGGCCAAGCTCGTCGAGCCGGAGATTAACCAGTAAGGCGGCGCGGCTGATCTCCCCCCTTGAGGGGGAGATGTCGCCGAAGGCGACAGAGGGGGTCGCCGCGCGTGGAGCGCCGGCGCTTTTTTGCGCGACGTTGAGGGTGTCGACGCTCTACGTGAGACGACCCCCTCTGGCCGCTTCGCGGCCATCTCCCCCTCGAGGGGGGAGATTACGCGCTTCACCGCCCCACCTCACGACAGGAAATAATCGCGGCTGGTCGGGATCGGGTTGGGCACGAACCAGCGTCCCTGCCAGTCCGGCGTCATCTTGAGGAAGCCGCCGGAATTGGCGACCGGTGGATTGCCGGTGTCGATCAGCGATTTCCTCASACTGTCGGAGAGCTTCGCCCGCATCAGATAGTGGTCGTAGACGTCCAGCACATGGACCGCATAGGCGACCGCGAGCGGCTGGTTGCCGCGRATGACGAGCAGGTTCTCGTCGTTCTGGTAGGAGGCCTTGTAGCCGAAGTTGTGGCTGCCGGTGACGACCGTGCAGGCTTCGCTGTCCAGCGGATCGATGACGATGATCTTGTCGTGGATGATGGCGTGGCCGGCCGACAGCAGCTCCGGCCGCAGGTCTCCGGTCTGCGTGGTGACAGCGGCGGCGCGGATGACTGCGATGCGGCTGGCATCGCCCCCCGGCCACCAGACCGCCGGCTGCGGCAGTTTCTTTTCCGTTCCGTCGGGCGCCTTGTAGGTGGTGGGCTGGCCGGCCTTGGCGGGCGGCGGCAGGGCCTTCGGGTCGCTGACGGCGCCCTGCACCAGCAGATCGCGGCGTTCGGCGGCAAGCTTGGCCGCCTCGCCGATGATGTTCTGGACGCCGTTGTAGCCCGGCAGGAAGGCCAGGAACAGGATCGCGTGGTTGGCGTGCTCCATCAGCGAATAGACCCGGCTGAGRTCGACRGGTGTCGGCGAAGTRGCGTTCTTCGTCTTTGCCTTGGTGTTCGGCGAGAACAAGACTTCGACGGTGCCGCCGGCGGCCAGCGTGTCGGCCGCGGCCGGCGTCGCATTTGCGGCGCGAAAGGCGGCCCCCTGCACGCCGCTGTTCTTCGCGAAGCCCGACAGCGGCTCGTTCTTATAGGCGATGGTCACTTCCTCGCCGGCCGGCTGCGGATCGCCGAGCAGGCGCTTCCAATAGTCCAGATACTGCCCGGCGACCTGCTCATCCTCGATGATGATGGCGTTGTTGGATTGCGTGCACAGACCGGTCTCGGTCCAGTTCGTGCTGCCGGTGAGCACGGATTTCGCAACGCCGTTCTCGACATARACGRCGAACTTGTTGTGGCCGATATGCGCCGTGTTGTTGAACAGCCKGTCCTGSACATTGTCGGCCGAGGCCGCGTGCAGGCCWGCCCGCGCCGGATGGTTCTCGGTRTCCCAGACGACGGGCTGCTTTTGCGCGGCCGGCGTGCCGCGCGGATTGGGATCSGTCTCGCCCGCCGTCGACAGGATGACATGCGCCTTGCCGGCCCTGGTCARCGCCGTCAGGCGATCGAYGAGCTCCGGGTCATGCAGCTCGTAGAGCGCCATGTAGAGCTCSCCGCCGCCCTGCTCGGCRCGGTCGATCATCGACAGCAGGAAGCCCAGCACATCGGCGGTGAGGAACGTCCTGATCTGGTCGTCCTGCCTGGGGATGTGCTCCAGCAGCGTCTTCAAAAGGCCGGGCGTGATCTTCGTGGCCGGTCCGGGGGTCACGTTCTTCGGCTTGCTGCCCTGCACCGCCTCCAGTTGCTGCAGCAGGTTCTGCGTGGAGAGTATCCCGTTGGTGTAGGTGGCGCGCACGCCAGCGTAGTCATGGGTGACGTCGATCGCCGGCGTCGATATGGGATCGCCGACCGCGGCCAGCGGGTGCTGCGGGCCTTGATAGCGAGGGTTGCCCTTGTCATCGAGATAGGGCGCCGTGGGCGAAGCCGGCAGCGCGGGCTGGCCGGGACCGGCAAGGCCAACCGGCGTGATCTCGTAATGGACCCGGAAGTCGATGGGCCGCACCTTGGCCGTGTCGCGGGAGCGGCGCAGGGTCAGGTCGCGCCACTCATATTGCTGGATCGGCCAGACCGAACTGTCCTGGTCGAGCCAGTCCGGATTCGACTGGTCGGTGAAGCCTATCCAGGTGGGCAGCAGCCGGCGCTGCCCGGCRTCCTCGCCCGTCTCGTGCACACGTGTGATCATGAAMCCGAGGCAATCGGGGATCGGTCCGTCGGCCTCCCATGAAAGATACGCCACCTCRCCATTGCACCACGCAYCCGCCTTGGTCARYTTCGCCATGTCCCATCTCCAATAGCAAGAAAGATTTTCTCTACTTTTTCACTACTATTCAGGATGTCCTTATAATTTCGYCGGCAAACAGMATTRCRAT